>RCNH01000100.1_pt1 | contig 39686 bp, 39 predicted proteins | sample 2041161 | NCBI WGS metagenome assembly RCNH01 (sample SAMN09708215, study PRJNA481090) | Feces metagenome, whole genome shotgun sequencing project. | biome: feces | host: Leptonychotes weddellii | place: Antarctica: Sion Island | collected 2010-03-01 | reverse complement strand
ATCCTCCCTGTCATTCTGAGGCGCAAAGCGGCGAAGAATCCTCCCTGTCATTCTGAGGCGCAAAGCGACGAAGAATCTTTCCATAAGGATCCTAGGATGACAGAGCGGCGCATCTTTTTACAGGTTCTCCAGAGTCTCCTGCCACTGGGCCTCCCGAAAGCCCACTAGCACCCGGTCCTCCCCGATGAGCAGAGGGCGCTTTACCAGCATTCCGTCGGAAGACAGCAGCTGCAACTGCTCCTCCACCGTCATCTGGGGCAGCTTGTCCTTCAGCCCCATGGATTTATACACCAGACCACTGGTGTTAAAAAACTTCTTAACCGGCAGGCCGCTCAAATGCAGCCAGCGCTCCAGCTCCTCATAGGTAGGATTCTGGGTTTTGATATTTCTGTCCTCATAGGAAATTCCCTGTGCATCCAGCCATTTCTTCGCCTTCTGGCAGGTGCTGCAGGGAGGATATTGCAAAAACAGCATGGCCATTCCTCCGTTTATTTGATGATTTTTTCCCATGTGTCTCCCCGGAGCACGTACTGAAACTCTGTCAGCTCCTCCTGGTCAAACACCGTAAGAAGGCTCTCGAAGTCCTCCGTCAGATTGAGGCTGCTCAGTTCCCTGCGGGAGACCCACAGCATCTCCCCCTCCTGGGAGGAGCGCAGCTGTCCGGTGAACCGGTCGGTTTTAAACAGCAGCACCACATACCGTCCGTGCTCTCCCGGGAATTGCTTCACGCCGCACAGCCGGGGCTGTTCAATAGTATAGCCAGTCTCCTCCTGCATCTCCCGGATCACCGCATCCACAAAGGACTCCCCCGGTTCCACATGACCGCCGGGAAACACCAGTCCCTTCCAGTCCTCTTTCACCCGATCCTGCAAGAGGATCCGATCTCCGTCGTAAAGCATACACAGTACTGCCAGCTCTACCTTCTCTGTCCGATCCATGGTACTGTCTCCCTTCCCATAGTTCTGCCCCTCCGGGCAGATTTTTTCTACATCATACCAGCAAAGCCCCGGCCCGTCAACCGCCGCCCGGGAAAAATTTGCAAACAAAAAGTCCTCACCGAAGTGAGGACTTTTCTGGCAGGGGCACAAGGACTTGAACCCTGAGCCTACGGTTTTGGAGACCGCCGCTCTACCAATTGAGCTATACCCCTATATTTAAAAGGTCAAAACCTAAATTTACGTGGTGGGCCCTCAGGGATTCGAACCCGGGACTATCCGGTTATGAGCCGGAGGCTCTGACCAACTGAGCTAAGGGCCCATAGATCGCAGATGCCTAAGCACCATCGCTGACTCATTATATCACCTGGAAAAGTCCCTGTCAAGAGCTTTCTTTTTAGAATCACCTTTAGGGATTCAAAAGGCAGCACTCCGGGGCTTTCCCGGGGTGCTGCCCGCTTGGCTCAGAGATCTTCCGGCACTGCCGACATTTGGGTGTCGGAGTCCCGCTGGCACTTGCGCTTTAGGAAGAACGCAATGGCCTTCTCGATCAGATTGAGCGCCAGAATCATCAGCGACACCAGCGCCGTACCCTCAATAAAGGACTGGCTCTCCAGCTGGGGGATCAGCATAGCCAGAGGCATGGTACGGAAATTGATTAGGAAGGATACCGCCGAAATGGTAATCATGGCGTTGACAAAGAAATAGCTGTACATCTCCACAATGGTGGAAATGGTGCTGGGAATGTACACGTTAAACAGGATCCGCATCCGTCCGATTCCCAGGGTCTGGGCCACATCCTCCAAATTGGCATTGAACTTCGTAAGGGAGTTATAGGCCAGCAGATAGGGGGATGAGAAGAAGTGGACAATGTTCACAATGGCCAGAATGAAAATCGTGGAGTAAAGGGGCGTTCCCTGAAAGGCCAGCAGGAATGACAGGCCCAGAACAACGCCGGGGATTGCCAGAGACAGCATGCTTACAAAGTGAATCACCTTATTGGGCAGCATTTTTCCGGAACGTGCCGTCACATAGGCGGAGAAATAGGACAGTACCGTACCCACCAGTGCGGTAATCAGCGCCACCGCCATGGAGTTTACAAAGTAAATTCCGATGTTATTCTCCAGCAGTTTTTTCACGGACGACAGGGAGAAGGACATGTCCACAGGATAGGACTTCACAAAGCTGAGCGCTGCAAATGCCACGATGGGCAGGCACATGGCAATGAGAACCACCGCAAAAAAGACATATACCAGGGCATCCCGCTTTTTGTTTTCCTCGATGCGGTAAGCCTTTGTGACTGTGCTGGCGGTACTGCCGGTGCCGCTGTTGCGCAGATCCATCAAAAACGCAACCACGGCGGGCAGCAGCAGCACAATGCCAATGACTGCACCGTTGGAGAAGTTCATCATACCGATGACCTCCCGGTACATATACACCGGCAGGGTCATTTCCGTGCCGCCGGTCATGAGGGGGACACCATAATCTGTAAAGACCATGGTAAACACCGCCAGAACTGCGGACAGGATGGTGCGCTTCATATTGGGCAGGGTGATGGTCTGAAACTGCTGCAATCTTGAAAGCCCCAGAACGCCTGCGGCCTCGTAGATGGTAAAATCCTCATATTGCAGGGAGTCATGGAACATAAGGAAGGCCACCGGGAAGGAGTAGAGCACAGAGCCCATGACAATTCCCTTATAGCCGTAAAGACCGATGTTAATGCCCAGCAGATTGGTGATAAAGCCGTTATCACCAAACAGCAGCACCAGGCCCATACCGTGGGAGATACTGGGGATCAGCATGGGAATGGTGAAGAGCACCACAAAAACAGACTTCCAGCGCACATTGCTGCGGTTGAGTGCATAGGCAAGGCCAAAGGCCAGCAGCACCGAGATCACCGTGGCCATCAGGGTGGTCAGCACGGAGTTTTTCAGCATGGGTAAAAACTGGACAGAGCTTATGACCTCTGCCACATCTTCCCCACGGATCGTGCCAAACAGACCCACCAGAGGATACACCACCGTCACCAGCAGATACAGCAGCAGCAGGTATTTGAGGGAGTAAAAGCTTCTATTTTTCATGGCCGTCCCGTCCTGTATAGCGCAATAGATCGGTGTATTTTTTATCCAGCTGCTCCACCACGAACTCTTTTACGTAGTTATTGGCAGGCTTCTGATAAATGGCCAGAGGGGTGTCCAGCTGCTCAATATTGCCCTCGTTCATGACCATGATCCGGTCAGACAGGAAGAAGGCCTCCTCCTGGTCGTGGGTAATAAAGAGCATGGTAACATTGAATTTCTTCTGCAGGGCCTTCAGCTCTGCCTTCATGATCTCCCGGTTTGCAACGTCCAGGGCGGAGATGGGCTCGTCCAGCAAGATGACATCCGGGTTTGTCGCCAGGGTGCGGGCAATGGCCACACGCTGCTGCTGACCGCCGGAGAGCTGATTGGGCTTTTTGTTCATCTGATCCGTAAGGCCCACCTGCTCCAAAGTCCGCTTGGCAATGGCGGTTGCGTCCTTCTTGGTCTCCTTCCGCAGGGTGAGGGCGTACTGGACATTCTGCAGCACGGTCATATTGGGAAACAGGGCGTAATTCTGGAAGACGATACCCATGCCTCGCTCGAAGCTGCTGAGGCCGGAGATATCCTTGCCGCCCTTTAGAATCTGGCCTCCGTCTGCCTTCTCAAGGCCGATGAGGATTCTCAGCAGCGTGGTCTTGCCGCAGCCGCTGGGGCCTAAAATGGAGAGGAACTCGCCCTCCATAAGATCAAAGGACAGGTCATTTAGTACTTGCTTGCCGTCAAAGCTCTTGTTGATATTCCGTACCGACAGCTTGGGTTTTAATATTTCCATAGGGCTAGGAGCCTCTCTTTCTCTTGAATGTCCTGAATTCCGGTCATATCCGCATACTGGATGTCCTGGGGATAGTTGTCAATTTTATTCACCTGGCCTTCGTAAACGGCTTCCGGAGTGAAGTTTTCCTTGTCATATACCACACACTCATTTGCGATATAGTCGAATACCTCCTGAACGCCGACTTTCTCGCCGTGGCCCTTCACCATAGCAGTGCCCGTAAGGGAATAAGGCGATCCCATATCCGGAAACAAAATTTCCAGAGGCTGTCCGTTGTTGATCTCATTGACCGCCTGGAATGTGAGCGCAAGACCGATTGCAACCTCCCCCTGCTTCAGCAGTTTGATAGGGCCGGAGCCAGACTCTGTCAGCTGTTTCAGATTACCATACAGCCGATCCATGTAGGCCAGGGCATTTTCCTCCCCCATGGTATTGACCCAGGATTTGTAGAAGAAGTATCCCGTGCCGCTGGACTTGGGATCGGGCATGGCAATAAGGCCCTTATACTCCGGCTTCAGCAGATCCTCGTAGGTTTTGGGTGCCTCCAGACCGTATTTTGCCAGAACTTCCCGGTTTACCACAACAGCGCCTGCCTGCCGCTCCCAGGTGACCCAGAGATTGTCGTTGTCCGCAGGGGTCAGCCCCTCCAGATAAGGGATCTTACTGACACCGGAGATATCCTCCAGGGAGTCCCGAATCTTATTGAGGTAGCCGTTTTCCAGTCCTACCAGAATATCCACTTCTGAATCCGTGCCTTCCGCATAGACCTTGGCTGCGGCCTTGCCCGTTGGCATGTACATAACGACAACATCATACTGGGGAAACCGCTCATTGAGCTGCTCCTGCAGGGCATCGTTCCGGAATTGCTCGCTGGAAGCGCAGACCACAATGCTGTCTCTGCCCCCCAAATCCGCCATAAAGGTGAAGACCAGGGTCACTGCCACCAGCACAGCAAACAGTTTTTTCATATTGGTACCTCTTTATTAACAGTAAGTCTTGTCCAGCTTTTTGAGGTCTGAGTAATTATCGATTTCCACAATATCCTCAAATGTGCAGTTGCGCACCTCAACCTGGTAATTCTTTGCGCAGTAGCGCAGAGCCACCTCGTCCCAGTAGCGCTCCTTGCCCCCGGGCATTTCGTAGACTTTCTTAATGTCCTCGTACAGCTTGGCGCCGTCCTCTGCACTCCAATAGGAAATACCGAACATATGGTGGCAGTTGATGCCGCCGGTCATGATCTTGGTAATCACACGGTTTTTGGTCTCAAAGCACCAGTCATCGGTCTTGTCCACGGGAACCCCCAGATAGTTGGAGGTGTACTGATACTTCTGGATCAGCTCCGGGTTATAGAGCACCAGATCCGCCTCCAGAACATATGCATTTTGCATTAGGTGACGGACGCACATGGCAGAGGAGATGTTATTGGCCTCATTATATAATGGGTTTTCGACGAAGCGGATCATGGGATACTTGTACAGCAGCTGATCGAACTGCTCTCCCAGATATCCCCGAACCACGTAGATCTCCTGGATTCCCACACCCACAACCGCATCCAGCAGGGTGTCGATCATCCGCACGCCCTTGACACGCACCAGAGGCTTGGGGGTGTTCAGGGTGATGGGTACCAGACGGGAGCCAAAACCGGCGGCGATAAACACGGCCCGCTTTACCCGGTAGGGTTCCAGTGCTGCAAGACCGCTCTCTGTCAGTCTGCCATTTTCCAGATAGCCCTGTTCAACCATTGTTCCCATAACCCGATTCACAGAACCCAGGGACATCTGTGTTCTCTCGGACAGCTCCCGCTGAGTCAGTTCTTTATCTGTCCGCTCAATGCAGGTCAAAATATCAAATTGTTTCCGATTCAATGTTTTATCCATATCCATTCACTACTTTCTATTTGTACATGAGGGAAACCCATCATTTCTTTTTGCAAAATAAGTTCAGATAGCAGCTCGGGAGCGCTCTGTTCAAAAAGCCGCTTCCATGCCATTCTTTTGTTCATATTTTTTGATAATAGCACTGAATTTGAATTTTGTCAATGATTGTTTTATTCTGATGGAATTTCCCGTTTTCCCCTGTCTCCCAATCGGTTTGCAATGCCGCATGCCCAAAAAACAGATACCCTGCTGCGCACAGCGCAGCAGGGTATCTGTACCAAATTCTTATCGTCTTCTTAGGCTGTCCTCTGCCAGGTATTCTGTAATCTCCCGGCTGGGACTCTCATCTGGTGCGCCGAACAACTCCCGGATGATCTCCTGGCGTTTATCCGCCAGCGGATCGATTCCCTGCCTCAGCTGCTCCAAGCAGGCAAACAACTCCTGCTCGTTATTGACTACATAGCAGCCCTCCAGCATCCGGACGGTATGCTCCGCAGGGGTGAGCACCATATTGGAGGCACAGAAAATCAGAGGCTTTCCGGTACTGAAGTACTCCGGCATGATACCTGAGATATCGCTTACCAGCACACTGCTGCCCCAGAAGGTGGCGTCATATTCCCGCTGGGTGTCGATGGACACATTGGCAATGGCCCGGCACTTTGCCCGGTAGTCATCTAACTGCTGCTGGGTCATCTCCCCTGTCTCCAGAAAATGGGAGAAGGTAAGGGGATGGGGCCGGAACAGGAGATCCACATCCGGGTGCGTCTGGGCATACTCCAGCAGCTTCTCGTAGTAGGTAAAGAAGTTGCTGCCGCCGTCCTCCAGGGCGGTTGTCCAGCGAGGTGTCCAGATGACCCGGAACTCATTTTGGGAAAACTCCCAGGCAGGACTTTCCGTATTGCGGCTCTTGCGGATGGTCTCCAGAACCGGCAATCCCAGAAACTCCGTTTTGCTCAGCTTCAGCTTGTGCAGCATTTTGAGGTTCTGGACGTTTTGCTTCTGTGCAAAAGGAGTTTCTGCAAAGTAGCAGTACACATTGCGCATAAAATCCACATTCAGCTCAGTTCGTAGAATGTCGACTGTCATGCTCATGCCGTATATGACAAGGCACACTCTGCTGTAACTTGCCACCACATTGGAGTGGTAACAGGGGGGCATCAGCGCATTATAGGGTCTTAAATAAAAGACGTAGCTTAAATTCATGGCACGGAGATCCAGAAATTCATTCTCCCCTATTAGGGCGTTGATTGCCTCGTGGTATCCCCGATCCATGAAATAATCATAGCACTCATTGTCCATGTTCTGAGGATCCTGCAGCTGGCCGTTCTGAAAGCGGTCTGGCACACAGATAATATAGGGCTTAAATCTGGAATCCTCCCGCATGCGCTGATAGATTGGCGCAATCTTATTCCAGGCGGGAATATACTGGCACAAAAAACCCACTTTGATGGGGCCGTCCCCCCGTTTCAGTTTGCGCTCTGCCAGAAATGCAGGGATCGCAGAAGATACGGTTACCGTGTTCTTCAGATTCCTGCCCAGGCTGTGCAGGCCCGGTACGGATTTGATTTTCTCTTTTATATTGGATGCACCCATCTGGATTTCTCACTTTCGACCGAGGATAGACTTGATATAGACTATGAGCTTTTTATGCATGATTCCCATAATCACAAATACCGTCACAATAATGCTGTAGCGGATGATGGGATGCTCATACAGAGCCATGGCTGTGAAGGCCAGGGCCGTGAATCCCACAAGGATCCAGATGAGCTTCTTTAAATCGAAGTACTCGGTGGAAATCTCCCACTTCTTTGCCACATGCCGCACGGCGATATAGTTAGATATCGCAAACACCACATAGCTGAAAAGCGTTGTGTAGCCTGCGGCAACATATCCGAACACGGGAATGAGCAGCGCATTGAGCACCACATTCAGCACCGCGGCGCCGATGGATGCCCACACAAGCATCATCTTTTCCTCATAATAAAACTGTACATTGATAAACAGCTGGCTGTAAAACAGCAGCAGAATGCTGATTGCCACCGGCGGAACCACCCAGATCGCCTCATAGTAGGCAGGTGCCGCCAGAATCCCGATGATCTCCGGGGTCAGGGCAATCACACCCAGCAGCATGAAGGCCATCAGAAGGGCAATGCCATTGGCCATTCCCTTGTTCTCCTCCGCCTTCTTCTCCCGAACTTTTCCGTAAAACCAGGGTACATAGGAGTTGTTGATGGCATTGAGCACAAACACCAGCAGTGTCGCCAGGGTGTAGGCCACGCTGTACATCGCCGCCTTGTCCGTTCCACAGAGATGGTCAATCATAATGCGGTCACTTTCATTGAAAATGACTTGAGAGACGTAATAGGGAATTAAGGGAATATTGAAGGTCAGCGCATACTTCCAGTACTCCTTCTTCACGCCGCCTTTGCCTGAGACAAAGCCGTAGATAAAGAAGATCAGTCCCACCGCAATATTGAAGCCAGCATAGCCGATGATTCGGGCATAGCCCTTCTCCTGGCTCATGGTCACCAGGAAATAGGTTATCACCGGGGCCAGGAACGAGATCATCAGTGTTACCGCCACAACACTCTTATATTTGTAGGCAAATCGTCTTTCGCTATACCAGCACAGCAGCGCAAACTGCATGACAACATCCGCCACCATCAACAAAATAAGAGGCATGGGCATCTTAAAAATGTGACCAAAGAAGCCCCGCAGCGGCAGATAAATTGCCAGGAAAACCGCTGCAAGCAAAAGTGTAATATTCTGAATTGCTGCAATATAGCCCTTCCGGTCATCCTCAAACTTCATCATAGCGGTAGAGAAGGATCCGTAAGCCAGATTCAGTGTGATGAAAATAGTAAGGATAGACATCCAGGACTGATAGACATTATACTGGCCATATTGCTCCGTTGTCAGCAGCCGGGTAAACAGCGGCATGGTGATAAGGCCAAGCGCTTTCTGCAAAATACTGCAAACCGTGTAGGCAACTGAGGCCTTTACCCCCTCCGGAACACTGTTATATTTATTTTTCAAGTTTTTCATTCTAAAAGATATTCCTTTTACTCCGCTTTCGGAAAAACATACCACAGGAACCGGGCCTTCTGCTCCGGGGTGTAGCAGTCCAGGATGGAGTTGGGCACCTGCTCTGTTCGGCTGTAGCCGCACTTGTCATAAAAACGGACTGCACGCTGATTGTCGGTGCTCACGCACCAGTAAATCCCCTTCAGATCCAGCTCCTCTGTACCGATTCTCAGGATCTCCTCCATGCCGTACCGGGAAAAGCCCCGGCCCATGGCTGAGGCCCGGACGGTGATGGCAAACTCTGCGATCCGATTCTGGAAATCCAGATGTTTGAGACTCACGGTACCCATATATTCGTCGGCATCGTCTGCAATGGCCATATGGAGATTTTCCTTATCCTCTGCACTTTGGGCAATGAAGCGGCTGCAATCCTCCAGGGTTTTTTCGGCGAAATTCGCCCCCAGATGGGCAACCACATCCCCGTCGTGCATCCACTCCAGCATGAGCGGTGCATCCTGGGGCCGCAATTTTCTTAAACGCATAGGGTGCTCCTTAGAAATGGAAGCCGTTGATCGCATCGATCACATACTGGATTTCCTCATCTGTCATGCCATAGTACATGGGGATGCTCAGCTCTGTCCGGCTGATCTCCTCTGCGATGGGCAGGCTGCCCTCCGGGATGTTCAGATCCCGATAGCACTCCTGCAGGTGCATGGCGATGGGATAATGCTTGTTTGTACCGATGCCCTTCTCCTCCAGGTAGGCTGCCAGCTTTTCACGGTCCTTGCAGCGGATGGCAAACACGTGCCATACCGGCTTTGTGTCCGGATGTACATAAGGCAGAATGATTTCTGGATTGGTGATCCCCTCCAAATACTTCTGGGCAACAGCTCTGCGTGCGGCAGTGACCTTGTCCATCATGGGCAGCTTTGCAGAGAGGAAGGCCGCCTGCAACTCGTCCAGCCGGGAGTTGGTGCCCTTATAAATGTGATGATATTTATAGTCAGAGCCGTAGTTACCCAAAGCTCTGATCTTCTCGGCAATTGCCTTGTCGCTGGTTACGGCGGCACCGGCATCGCCCAGGGCGCCCAGGTTCTTGCCGGGGTAGAAGCTGAAGCCTGCGGCATCGCCGAAGGAGCCGATGGCCTTTCCCTTATAGGTAGCGCCGTGCGCCTGTGCGCAGTCCTCTACCACATACAGACCGTGCTTTTTGGCAATCTCCAGAATGGGGTCCATATCGCAGGGCTGGCCGTACAGGTGGACGGGCATAATTGCCTTGGTCTTGGGGGTGATTTTCTCCTCGATTTTTGCAGGATCCAGATCGTAAGTACGGATATCCGGCTCCACAAATACAGGGGTGGCGTTTACATAGGTAACCGCCAGAGCTGTTGCGATGAAGGTATTGGAGGGCACGATCACCTCGTCACCTGCCCCAATATTCAAGGCTCTCAGCGACAGCATCAGCGCATCCAGTCCGTTGCCCACGCCGACACAGTACTTGGTACCGCAGAATTTTGCAAAGGCCTCTTCAAAGGCCTTGTCTTCGTTTCCCTCAACATACCAGCTGTTTTCGTATACCCGATTGAAGGCGGCACGAAGCTCTCCGTCTAACTCTTTTTCCAGCGGTTTAAAGCTAACAAATGGAACTCTCATTTTTCTTTATTCTCCTTATCTCTGACCAGCTTTTTAAATTCATCATAGTTGCGAATATAGTCCGCTTCGTCATAGTATTCGGAAGCCAGCACCAGAAGCACTGCTCCCTCAGAAAAATCATACATTTCTCTCCACATGTCGTTGGCAATATAAAGTCCCTCATTGGGCTTATCCAGCAGGATATTCTCCTGCTGGAAGCCGTTGTCCAGAAGGATTTTACAGCTTCCGTGTACGCACACCAGGATCTGCTGCAAATTGCGGTGGGCATGGAATCCCCTGCGTACACCGGGCAATGTGTCATAAATATAATAGACCCGTTTCACCTCAAAAGGCAGATCCTTCATGGCCTCGATGGCCACCAGCTGACCCCGGTCATCTCCGTGAGGCGGAAACAGATACTTTTTTACTTCCATAGCTAACTCCTCTTACTGCAATTGCAGCATTTCATTCAGCCGCTCCCTGTCTGCCTCCGGGCAAACAATGGGTGCTTTCTCATAGCGCCGCTGCCCGTGCTTCATTTTCAAAAGCAGCACAGGATGCCGCAGCAGCTTATACAAAATACGCCCGGTTCGATTTGTCTGAGCGATATTATGCAGTGCAATATCCACACAGGCATCCTGGGGATGCTCCTGTTTCAGTTTCTCAAAAGACTTTTTCAGATCCTCACTCAGCCGCTTCTGCCATTTTTCGCTGGCGGCTGTGGAAATGCCGCTGCCGTCTTCATACCACACGATATTGCGGTCAAAATACGCAAGGGCAATGCCGTCTGCCAGGGCAAAGGCGGTGGAGGTGGTATCCTCCATATACACACTGGTATCTGCGATCTTTTCAAAATACTTTAAAGTAAGTGCCCGCTCCCGGAAGTAGCTGGCGCCGATGACCCAGTTGCCGCCGAAAAAGCTCCGTTTGGCCGACAGGAAGTCACCGGTGTAGATCCCGGGATTGTCAGGAGTCCCGTAGTCCCGGGTGAGGACGGGGCCGGTCTGCTCCATACGGTAAAACACACTGTTTCCGAAGCAGAGCCGCACGCCGTTTTTCTTGGCAAAGTGATAAAAGTCGTGCATGGTGAGGGGATCGTAGATAAGGTCTCCCGGCGAGGTCAGAAACACATATTCACCGGAAGCGGCTCTCACACCGCTGAGGCAGTTTTGGACCGTACCCTTATTTTCCCTGTTTTCTACCAGCTTATAGTGCTCCACACCCAGAGACTGCATATAGCCATCCAGGAAGGAGAAATCCTTTTGGGCGGATCCGTCATCACTTACAATGATTTCATAGCTGACTTCCCTCTGCGCTGCCGCAGCGGCCAGGGTCTGCCGCAGCTTCAGCGGATCCGGGTTATACGTTAGTACAATAATTGAGACTTGAACCAAAGCAAGTGACTCCTATCTTTTATTTCTTTTCTTCAAGCTTTCCCGGCTCTGCTTCCCCCAGACAGTTTTTCTTGTCCAGGTTCCTGTAGGCGTAGAACAGGGCAAAGAACAGCCACATGGTTCCGGTCTGCAAAAACGCCGCCATAAAGTTCAGAAGCAGATACATAATGACCATGTAGATCGTGAGCTTGTAAAAGTCAAATTTACGGGATCTGTCCCGTCTGCGGATAGACTCCCAGACCATAAAGCCCAGCAGTCCCATCATAGAGAGGAATCCAATCAGTCCCCCCTCTGTCATTAGGGCCAGCAGTCCCACATCCAGGGTTTCTGCCACCGTCCAGTGGCCAAACTGCGGGTAGAAATAGTTGAGTCTGCCCCGGGGAAAGGCATTGTATCCGTAGCCGAACAGCAGCTCTCCCTCATTGGCCATATATTTCACAGCGGTCCACTCCACCATTCTGGAGCTGGTGGGATCTCCGCCATTGAGTCCAAATTCTTCGGAGAGTTCAAATTCCGGCCTGCCGGGTTTTTCCTCTTTGTGGGGCTTATGGTTTCCCTTCCCATCGTCCAGTTCCTCCCCATCGGTAACGCCGTCGGGAAGCACCGCCAGCACCGTGTTGACAGAGGATTTAAAGGTCTCGGAAAGGCCGCCCCATACCTTGGGCTGAAGCACACACAAAAGAGCACAGATCAGAATGAACAGTCCGGCGCTGGGCAGCATCCGGCGGAAAAACTGCCCTCTGCGCACCACAAGCAGCAAAAAGACAATTCCCGCAAGACATAGCCACGCACTTCTGCTGAAGGTACACATAAGCGCCACTGCATTGAGTGCAAAGGCAAAGGAATACCATTTTTTCCCGGTCTGCTCCATGCGGTAATAGATGATCAGCGCCATAACGGAGCAATAGCAGCCGTAGGAAATGGCGTTGAAGGTGGCATAGGCCCGGGTCATGCCCATACGCTGGGTGAGGATGGTGTATGCGGATCTGTCGCTCACATAGAGGGCAGAGGCAATGTCGTAATCATACACCGTCTGGACAATTCCGATCACCGCCACTGCAATACAGCTGAGGATCATAAAATCCATACACCGCTCGAATTCTGCTCTGTCCCGAATCAGGTCCACAGCCATAATGACCACCAGCACCCGTTCAAAGACGAAGAGAAAAATGCGGTTTATTTCACCCATGCCGTACCGGAAGTTTACAAAGGAAACCAGCAGGTTGACCCCGAGAAACACCAGGATACTCACAGGAAATGACCATTTTTTATGTTTCCACTTATCGTAAATCCAGAATCCCAGCACAATCAGAATTAGGATCCTGCTGGCAGATATCAGCGGGAGCTTATCGTGAAGCTCAAGTGCAAAATGTTCCGGCAAAATGCCAATGAATGCGAACATTAAGTACAGATACCATTTTTTGTGACGTGCCGCCAGAACAATAATCGGGGCAAACAACAAAATTAAGAGAAAAATCTTCAAAATTTTCACAATCCTTTCACTGTAATATGCTCTCTGCTGCGATTACTATGTAAATTCTGGTCTATCGGAACATCCGTACCGCATCCCAAAACGGGACGACTCGGACAGTTCTCACTCATACTGCACGCTGCGGCCTTGCAGCGCTTTATATATAAGGCGATGTGACCGTTTTTCTGTATGCATCACAGAAAAACGTCACAGCCCATCATTTACACGATCAATAGAGCACCCGAAGTTTTACAAAGGAGTATCCCCGGTCTCTTCTCTCAATATACACTCAGCGATTCCGAAGCAGGATCGTAAGCCGCTTGGTGACCGCCATATTTAAGCCGTTATACTTAGGCTTTCCGGAGCAGGCCAGGGAAAGCGCCTTCCAAAAAGAATCCCGATAGTGGGATACTCTCTCCAGAAACTCCCGCTTTTCTCCCTGGGGAGCATCCTCATATACATCCAAAATTGCCTTGGCCTGTTGGGCAATGGAGATCGGCTGGGGCTGTCGGATCTCGTCCAGACGGGATTTGATCGCATCGGTTTTCTTCCACTGGGTCCCCACCACATTGCTGCCATGCTGCCGATAATCCATATACGGCTCCATATCGAATACAATTCTGCCCCCGTAGAGGGTGCAGATATCCAGCAAAATCGCATCGTGCATGGTAACCGCCTTAGGAACCGGATGCCGCTGGAGAATCTGTGCCAGCTTACTGTTAAAAGTCATGGTGCAGCCCATAATATTGCCGCCGCAGACCACCGAATAGAAATCGTCATGGGGAATGCGCTGATAGACATTTCTCCCCAGAAATTCTCCCTTTGCATCCACCAGCCTTGCATTGGCGCAGCTGATGGCCGGACACTGCATCTGCTCTATGGCAGAAATTCCCCGGCTCAGCTTATTGGGGTACCAGGTATCGTCCTGGTCTGCAAAGGCGTAATACTCATAGCCGGGACAGTGGGAAACCAGATCCAGAAAGCTCTTGGCCGATCTCAGGTTCTTTCCGGTGTACCACCGGAGCTGGCCCCGGTCAGCATATTGCTGTAAAATCTGCTGTGTGCCGTCGGTAGAGCCATCGTCTCTGACCCACAGATACAGTTTAAAGTCACCCTCCTGGGCCAGTATGGATTCAATCTGCTCTTTTATATACTGCTGCCCATTATAGGTCGACATCAAAACAGCAATATTCATCCGGATCCCTCCCAAAAGGTGTTTTCAGTGAACTATTTGTCACAAATCAGCGTATCATAATAGGTGCCCGAAAGCAAAGTCTGTTCCTGCTGGAACTTATAGCTGAGCTTATGGACTGGGGTCACCTGTGCCACAGCCTCCCAGGCAACAGGATCATATTGTTCAAACAGCCGCAGCAGCAGCACATGGGGCATATCATTACTGAAGGGAACTACCTTCTCCCACTCCTCCGGGTAGGCCTCAATGGCCAGCTGGAAGAAGTCATGCAGCAGGAAATAATCCGCCAGCGTTTTGTGGGTCTGCCAGTAGCGGTACAGCAGGTGCCGTGTCAAAAGCAAAATCGGATGGTTGGTGCAGGCTGTCATAAACCAGCTGGAAATGCAGATAGCCTGTCCTTCCAGACCCGGTTTCAGCGCCTGGAACACAAAAAGGTCGGAATCCGTCATGTACTCCGGGATCTTGTTTCCCGACAGGAACACCGTTCCGTCGATCCATGTTCCGCCATAGGCAATGAGCAGCTCCAGCCGGAGCAGATCAGACATATGTGTTTTTGTAATGGTGCCGTCGTCAATTTTGCTCTGAATATATTCGGGGAATGTCACATAGCTGCGGTAATTCTCCTCCGTCAGCAGGACGATCTCCTTATGGGGCAGGTTTTCCTGTAGGGAGCGGAAGCACCGCTGCACCAGATAAGGTGCCTGCTCCATCCCCTGAAGCCAAAGCACCCAAACCTTATTGGACTGCTCTTTTGGCAGCTGTTTCTGTGAGGCGCAGAACTCTGCAATCGCCTTGCGGTTTTTTTTGCGCAGCTTACATAGGATGCGGTTATTGACCGAAAGCCTTACAATTTCCAGAGACTTTTTGGAAAATCCCAGCAGCGCAGTCTGTACCAGGGCAAACAGGAGCACATGGCACTGCCAGTACTGCCGCAGTACTTCCTTGCCGCCTACTTTTTTAAAGAGCCGAATAAATTGCTGCATCGTTTTCACGACCTTCTTTCCGCTTATGGGAAACTCAGCTCTACTGCGCAAAGTGCCCCTTCATTTTACATTGGTACCGGCCCGCTGTGCAGGATCCCTCACAGCTCATAGGCACGGTAGGTATGGTTCGTCGTCCGTGCATCCTCGGGGGGCGGCTGCATATAGTCCCCATAGTACGAGGTCAAAAACGAATCATACTCACGGGGGATCTTCATAAATCCGTCCTCAAACGGCACAACGATCAAATCCTCAAAAATGCTTTTCTCCATCACATCGGTTTCATGGCCGTTATATTTTCCGCCGGGCCAGGTGAGGCAGGCCACGTACTTACTGTTTTCATAATCACAGTTTTGGGCCGATGCACCCAGTTTATCGACATAATGCCGATTGCCCCACAGATTGGCCCAGCAGTAGGCCGGGAATTTGACAATCATTTTGAGCTTTGAATGGGTATTGTCCGCGCTGAACTTTTTTCTTCCTGTTAAAAAACATAGAGAGCTCAAGCGTTTGTTCTTATGGATCTGCTTGATCGCCGCATCATAGTCGCTGCCCACACCGTCCATGGGATACACATCCACAAACAGGCCGATACCGTAATCCTTCTCGTTGTCAAACTCCAGGTGGTACCTCTGGTCACTGATCCGTGCGATCATATGGGGGTAACTGGAGACAGTGGATTTGTCAAACCATTTGAGCGGCGCCAGCGCTTCCTCATTCTGGAGAAAATACTGTTTCATTTTCTCATAATCCGGCCGGGGCATCATAATGTCGATGTCATCATCCCAGGGGATGACCCCCTGATGCCGTACAGCCCCCAGCATGGTACCATAGGTCAAAATATATTTCCATCCGTGCTGGTCACATAGGGCTGTGATTTTCTTCAGCACCTGGTATGCGCCCTCCTGCACCTGTCTCATTGTTAATTCACGATTATGCATAGTCTGTCTCCCGTACATAAACTGTTACTTCAGAAAATCCCCCACAGTTATGCCTCTCCAAGGGGCATGATTCTGTTTCAGAATCTCCGTCTAGGGGCAATTCACCCCGGCTGTCTGTCGGTGAATACCTTTTCGTATTCGCCTGCAATAAACTTCCAGCTGTAGGCCTCTTTGATTCTCCGCTTGGCCTTCTCCCCCAGCTGTTCAATCTGCTGGGCTGTCATCTGGTCTGCGCTGTCTATGAGCGCCGCCAAATTTCCGGGCTCCTTGCTCCAGTAGAGGGCTGCTTCCTCCGCCACCTCCTGATTGAAGCCCACATCCAGCAGCAGATTTAGGTTCGTGCTGCCCAGGGCCTCCAGCAGGCTGGGGTTGGTACCTCCCACCTCATGGCCGTGGAAATAGCCATAGGCATTCTCCCGGATCTTCATGAGCAGTTCCTGATCGTACACCGTTCCCACGAATTTGATCCGGGGATCTCTGTCAAATCCGGTTTTTTCCTTCAATTCATTGAGGAAACCCTCAGAGACATTGGTGATGAGCGCAAAGGACTTGTCCGTCTTACTCTTCATAAACTCCCGGATCATAGTCTCGTAGTTGTTTTCCGGCACAAATCTGCCGACTACCAGATAATAGTCCCTGGGTGCCAGGTCTTTTTCCCTGTACCAGCTCAGCAGCTTTTCATCGTTGTCATCCAGCGTGCTTTTTCTGGTCTCTGCACCGTAGGCAATGAATGTGGTATTGGGGTGATAGGCAGCATAGGTCTGCTGAATATATTTTTCAATATTCTTACTGTCGCATATCAGCAGATCCGCATGCTTTGTCATCATCTTCTCAGAAATTTTCCAGTACTTCCGCACCGGTGCAGGCCACTTTGCCCGGAGCCACTCGTGTCCATCCGGGTTTACATACACCTGGCCCCCCAGTTTATGAATTTTCTTGGCAAAATGCTTCATAAACGGTCCAATCCGGCAAGCCAGGATGTAGACGATGGGCTTCTGGATCCCGTGGGCCTTGATATACTGACAACATTGCTTCAGCGCCATCACATCATAATAAATTGCCTGTCCAGGCCCAATGTCGGGAACCTTCACCGTAAAGCACCGTGCGTTGTGATATTCCGATTCCCGATTTTCTGTTCCTTTGCAGGCAACATGGTACTGAAGTTCCGTGTGATTCTGATGATATTCCGTCAGTTTGTCCACAAAGGTTTCGTATCCGCCGTAATTCCCGGGGATTCCTTTGGAACCTACAATAAATATATGCTGCATATTCTTCTGCGACTCCAAACTAATGTTATTTCCCAAAATGGAACGTATCCGCAAGACAAGCCCACTTCTGATCCTTGTCAGAGAGGTTGAGCGGCGTACCGTCCTGCAGGGCGTATCCCTCTGCGGACGGGGTGCCGGCATAGCTGCCTGTCAGCTCCGGCCACTGGATGCCGATCTGCGGATCGTTCCAGGCAAGACCGCCCTCGTCTCCGGGATGATAAAAGTCAGTACACTTGTAGCAGAATTCCGCTGTGTCGGACAGCACCAAAAAACCATGGGCAAAGCCTTCGGAGATATAAAACTGCTTTTTATTCTCCTCGGTCAGCTCTACCCCGTACCACTTGCCGTAGGTGGCAGAGCCTTCCCGCAGGTCAACCGCCACATCAAAGACCCGGCCCTTAATGACCCGGACCAGCTTTCCCTGGGGATACTGCTTCTGAAAATGCAGGCCCCGGAGCACCCCCTTGGTGCTCATGGACTGATTATCCTGCACAAATACCATATTGAGGCCGGCCTCTGCCATATCTCTCTGGCTGTAGGTCTCCATAAAATAGCCCCGGCTGTCCCCGTGGACGGTGGGTTCAATCACATATAAGCCTTCAATGGGGCATTTGGTTACCTGAATCTGACCCATAACGCCTACACCTCAATTTCCTTTAAATATCTGGCCAGTGCATCCTGCCATGTAGGCAGGGGGGTAAAGCCGTTTTTCACAAGTTTGGACTTGTCCAGACGGCTGTTAAAGGGCCGGGCTGCCTTGGACAGTCCGTACTCCTGGGTGGTCACAGGCACAACCTTTGTGCTGTAACCGGCCTGCTTAAAGATTTCAACCGTGAAATCATACCAGCTGATATATCCGCCCTCATTGGTGGCGTGGTAATATCCATACTTGTCCGTCTCCAGCATGTCCACCAGCAGTCTGGAAAGATCCAGGGTGTAAGTGGGGGTGCCGATCTGGTCGCAGACCACCCGGACGGTGTCATGGGTCTTGCCCACATTCAGCATAGTCTTAATAAAGTTCTTTCCGTTTACGCCAAACACCCAGGCAATCCGGACAATGAAGAACTTTTCCAGGGTCTTAGCAATGGCCTGTTCTCCCTCCAGCTTGGTAACGCCGTACACGTTGAGGGGTTTATAATCCTTGCAGTCCGGATCCCAGGGAGTATCTCCCTGGCCGTCGAACACATAGTCTGTTGAAAGATATACCATCTTGCAGTCCAGCTGCTTGCAAACCTGGGCGATATAGGCTGTTCCATCTGCATTGATGGCCCGGACCTTGGCAACCTTATCATCGTCCTCCGCCATATCCACAGCAGTCCATGCAGCGCAATGAACCACCACATCAGGGCGAACCTGTGTGATGGTCTTTTCAACAGCCTGTTTATCTGTAATATCCAGCGCAACATAGGGCATGGTTGTGACGGCTGAGCCATCCTTTACACCGCTGTACTCCGGTGCGATATCACTGCCCACACCTTCATATCCACGTTTGTAGAGTTCATTCATCACATCATGGCCCAGCTGACCGGCTACACCTGTCACAAAAACCTTCATGTTGACACTCCTCGTTTAGCGATTTTTGTACATTTTTTCATAGTAATTCTGGTATTCCCCAGAAATGATAGTCTCCCACCACTGTTTGTTATTCAAATACCAGTCGATGGTCTTCTGGATGCCGTCTGCAAACTTGGTCTCCGGCAGCCAGCCCAGCTCGTTATGGATCTTGGTGGGGTCGATGGCGTAGCGCATATCGTGACCCTTACGGTCTGCCACATAGGTGATGAGGCTCTCGGGCTTACCCAGTGCCTTGCAGATGATCTTCACGATATCGATATTTCTCATCTCATTGTGTCCGCCGATGTTGTAAACCTCACCCACACGGCCCTTATGGATCACAAGATCAATGGCCTTACAGTGGTCCTCCACATACAGCCAGTCACGCACATTGAGGCCCTCACCGTAAACAGGCAGGGGCTTGTCGTTGAGTGCATTGGCGATCATCAGAGGGATCAGCTTCTCAGGGAAGTGATAGGGGCCGTAGTTATTGGAACAGCGGGAGATGGTCACCGGCAGCCCATAGGTGCGGTAGTAGGCCATAACCAGCAGATCCGCAGCGGCCTTGGAAGAGGAGTAGGGAGAGCTTGTGTGAAGCGGTGTCTCCTCTGTAAAGAACAGGTCGGGCCGATCCAGAGGCAGGTCACCGTAAACCTCGTCGGTGGATACCTGATGGTACCTCTCAATCCCATACTTGCGGCAGGCATCCATCAGCACCTGTGTGCCCAGAATATTGGTCTGCAAAAACACCTCAGGATCTTCAATGGAGCGATCCACATGGCTTTCGGCGGCGAAGTTCACCACCATATCGGGATGCTCCTCCTCGAAGAGCTGATAAACCGCCTTGCGGTCGCAGATATCCGCCTTCACGAAACGGAAGTTGGGATTGCGCATCACCGGCTCCAATGTGGAAAGATTGCCTGCGTATGTCAGCTTATCCAGGCAGATGATCCGGTACTGAGGATAGGTATCCAGCATATGGAACACGAAATTGGATCCAATAAATCCGGCACCGCCCGTGACAATAATGGTTTTTTTCATAACATTACTTTCCTTCTAGTTTTTTCTTTTCTCGAATGACATCAATATACTTTCCGTCCAGAACATCCTGCAAATACCGGCCGTACTGATTCTTATACACTTTGATCACAGCTTCTACGTCTTCTCTTGTGATCCAGCCGTTCATATAGGCAATGTCTTCCAGGCAGCCGATCTTTCGATTCTGATGGGATTCTACGGTCTTTACAAAGTTTGTTGCTTCCACCAAGCTCTCATGGGTACCGGTATCCAGCCAGGTAAAGCCCTGACCCAGCAGCTCTACATTCAATTCGCCCTGCTCCAAATAGATTCTGTTCAGATCCGTGATCTCCAGCTCACCCCGGGCTGATGGCTTCAGCTTTTTCGCATATTCTACCACCCGGTTATCATAAAAATACAGGCCGGTAACGCAGTAGTTACTCTTGGGATGCTGGGGCTTTTCCTCAATGGAAACCGCATGACCGCTGCTGTCAAACTCCACAATCCCGAACCGCTCGGGATCATCCACATAGTATCCGAACACCGTGGCGCCCTCTCCGTTCTGGGCATGGCGAACCGCCTCATTCAGCCGTTTGCTGAGGCCGCTGCCGGAGAAGATATTATCTCCCAGTACCATGGCAACACAATCGTCACCGATGAACTCCTCACCGATAATAAATGCCTGCGCCAGGCCGTCGGGACTGGGCTGCACCGCATAGGTGAGCTTCACGCCAAACTGTCCGCCATCACCCAACAGCTCCCGAAAACGAGGTGTATCCTGGGGTGTAGAGATAATTAGGATATCCCGGATGCCTGCGCTCATGAGTACCGACATAGGGTAGTAAATCATAGGCTTGTCGTAAATAGGGAGTAACTGTTTAGAAGTAACCTTTGTCAAAGGGTATAGTCTTGTACCGGAGCCCCCGGCTAAAATAATACCTTTCATAATCTTCCTCCAGATTGTTAGTAGGAAAGCAGAGAGCCCGCGCATGCAAAAATTCAACATTTTGTCAAAAGGGCGCAATTTCCCTATTACTAGACAGATTATACCACGATGTCCCCTTCTAATCAAGTGTTAATTCATAACTATCCACTGTCGCTCCCTATTTTCCCGGTTTTTTTACCATTCCACCTGGAAAATTCTCATTTTTTACAATTTTGTGAACGAGTGGCATTTCAAATTCTTTCTATTATTTTTTCCGTTTCATTCCATTTTATCAGTCCTGTTCAATCACCTTTTTTAATTTTTCAAGGGCTTTTTTCTCGATCCGGGATACATAGCTCCGGCTGATGCCGGTAATCTGGGCCACCTCTCTTTGCCGCATAGGTTCTCCGCCGCCCAGGCCGTAGCGCAGGGCAATCACCTGCTGTTCCTGTTTTGTAAGGCAGATATCCATCGCTCTGCCCACCTGGCTCATCAGTTCTTTATTGCTGATTTCCTCTGCAATGTCCTCATCCTGGCTTACCACATCCATGAGCGACAGTGCTGCGCCGTCCGTTCCGGTCTCGATGCAGTCGGAAAGGGACACATCCTGGCTGCTCTTTTTCTGACTTCTAAAGTACATAAGGATTTCATTTGCTATCCTAACATTAGGACCCTGCCGCCACGCCGCAGCCCACAGACTCAGAGTATCTCATTTTCCTGTGGGTCTTCCAAATACACCTGGGCGTTATTGCCATCCCAGGTTATCCGGCGCACCAAAAGGCGCAGCGCATTCCGCCGCTGCTCCGTGGTCATCACTGTCACCGGAAGCCCCTCCCTGCTCATCAGCGCCCTCAGCTCACGCAGCTGCTCTTCCCCAAGCGCATTTCTCTTTGCCCCTGTTTCCAGCTCCGCAAGACGCTTTTTCATATTCTCCGCGCTGCTGTGAAGCGCCGTGATCTGCTCCGCAATGTAACCCTCCATATCCGTATTTAAATAGCGTGGCAAGCTGTCTGCAAGCCCGGAGATGTCCTTTTCCGTTTGCCGCAGCTGCTCTCTGATTCTCATGCCCTGCTCATTAGGATCTGTACGGGCATTTTCCAGGCTCCTTCTGCCCCGGCAGAGACAGTGATAATACTCTGCCCGATCCTCTTCAAAGGCTGCAAGGCTCTGCATCAGCTCCTCATCCAACCAATTCCCGTCCACCTGCCTCATGCTGCACACATGCCCCCGACTCCGGTCTCGCATGCTGCACCGATAGGCAAAGCGCCGCTGCCCCTCTGCGCCTATGCGCTCTGACAGCTTCGGCCGCATAAAGCCCCCGCATGCGGCGCAGTACAGCAGCCCCGACAGCAGTGCCTGGTTGGTACGGGGCCTGCGGTAGCCCTTGTCCCGATTCCTGTCCAGCATAGTTTGCACCTGCACCCATTTTTTACCGGGAATGACCCCCTCATGTGCCCCCAGGGCAACGATCCACTGATCTATGGGATTCATCTGATTTGTTTTCCCAGCTCTCTGCCGGGTGCGATTGTATGCCATAACGCCCCTGCTGCCGTCAAACTGCTCCCGATCCGCAAACAGCTCCGCCTGATTCTCTGTTAAATACTCATAGGCTTCCGGGTCACCCATCAGATACACAGGATTGGTCAAGATCCCCCGGATGGCGAATCGGGTAAATGTCTTTCCCCGTCTGGTGCGGTACCGGCCCTCCAGCAGGTACTGATCCGTTCCGGTCAGGGATCCGGTCTCCAGGAACTTATCATAGATCATCTCCACCACCCGAAGCTCCTCCGGGACCGGTACCAGTTTATAGGCTCGCTTTGTTTTCCCCTCCAATGTCACCTTTGTCACCCCCTCCGAGACAAACCCCATGGGGGTATTCCCTCCCAGCCACCGCCCTGTCTTGGCCAGCTCGTGCATATTGTCCCGAATCCGCTCCGCAATGGTCTCCCGTTCCAGCTGGGAGAATACCGATGCAATATACATCATGGCCCGCCCCATGGGCGAGGCGGTGTCAAACTGCTCCTTAATGGAGATAAAGCCGATATTCCGCTCCCCCAGCTCCTGGATCAGGCCTGCAAAATCCCCGATATTCCGGCTGATCCGATCCAGTCGGTAGACGACCACCGCCGCAAAGGGTGTCTTTTTCGCCTCTTGCATCATCTTCCGAAACTGGGGGCGCTGCAAATTTCCACCAGAAAATCCCTCATCCTCAAAAACCCGCACCCTTTGGGCCGCAGTCTCCCCAAAATGCGCCGCAATGTAATTGCGGCACATCTCGATCTGATTCTCAACGCTCTCTCCCTTTCCCGTAAACTTACTCTTTCGGGAATAGATCACATATCCCTTCTCCTGATCCGCTTTCATGGCACACCCCTCCATATTGCTGCTCTCCGTCCGCCGGAGCAGTCCCTCTTAATAGGAAATGCCCCCAGGCATTCAAAAATGCCTGGGGGCAAGGTATGTATCTCCCTGTATTATCGGCCCAGATGTTTCTTGGCCTCTTTTAGGAAGCTCATCACGATCAGAACCATAACCGCGCCGATCGGGAACGCCGCCACGATGCTCACAGACTGCAGATTGCTCATAGAGCTCTCCGCGAAGATCAGGGCAATTGGCAGCAGAATCAGCAGGATGCACCACATCAGCTGAATCAGCTTGTGGGGCTGCTCATTGTCCTTCAGCCTGTGATAGCTGTAGCAGGAGGCTGTGAGTGCGATGGAGTCGAACGAGGTTGCATAGAACGCAATCATCGTCACGAGCACCAGCGCCAGGACAAAGGGTGCCAGGGGCATGGTATCAATAATGGAGGTAATGAGCGCATAGAGATCTCCGGACTGCTGATACTGGGCCAGCAGATGGGTCACGCCGGACATTTCCATGCCCATGGAGTAGTTACCCAAAATAATGAAGCTCATAATGGTGGAGCCTACACCAAAGACGTAGCCGCCCAGGATCGTCTGGCGAACCGTCCGGCCTCTGGAGATATTGCCAATGAAGAACGGCGCCGCCACACACCAGACCATCCAGTAGGCCCAGTAATAAATCGTCCAGTTCTGGGGGAAATAGCTGGTTCTGCCCGGATCTGTGTAGGTTGCCAGTTGGAAGAAATTCTGCACCATTCTACCCAGAGAGGAGAAGCCGCTTTCGATGATGTATCGGGTCTGTCCGCAGAACAGCAGCACATAGGTGAGCAGTCCAAAAAACAGATAAATACAGGCCTTGGCCAGAAAGCTGATGCCCTTAAAGCCATGGAGCAGGGAGTAGGTGTAGATGATGCAGGTGATGATCAGAATGATGATCGTGACCATCGTCCGATCCAACTCCACATGGAACAGGGAATTGATGATCATGGACATGAGCGGTGTTGCAATGCTGAAGGTAGTGGCTGTTCCGGCAATCAGCGCAAATACCGCCAGCAGATCGATGAGCCGTCCCAAAAATCCATCGGTGTGCTTTCCCAGAATGGGTCTGCAGGCCTCAGAGAATTTCTGGCGCTCGTTCTTTTTCACATGGAGCATAAAGCCGAAGGCCACAGCCAGCACCAGATAAAAGCCCCAGGGGATCAGGCTCCAGTGGAAGACCGGGAACACACCGGCCCAATCCTGGATGGAACCCAGCTCTGCCAGATGGGGGTCGCTGGCATACATAAACCACTCGGCAAAGGAGTAGAACAAAATATCCGCAGCCAGTCCGCAGGTAAACATCATGGAGCCCCAGGTGAAAAAGGAGTACTTCGGCTTTTCTCCGGGCTCACCCAGAACGATATCACCGTATTTGGAGGTGGCCACAAAGATAGATACAAGGAAGATACCAAGACCAATTACCAGGTAGTAAATTCCCAGCGTGTCTCCAAAGAAGAAGCGGATTTTACCCAGAATTTCATTGGACTGCTGGGGCGCAACAAAAAACAGAATACACAGTGCAACAATGATCCCCAGAGGAAGCAGGGTGATCATCCAGTCTATGCGCTTTTTATCGATCTCGTTTTTATTCATGCCATTAACCTTCTCTTTCTTTCAAAGCCGGAGCATAGCTCGGATCCATTTCCGCCAGCTCACGGAGATTGTCGATTTCCACCACGTCCCCGGCCTTCATGGGATAAACGCCCAGTCGGTACTGCTGGGGATAGCAGAACATGGCTATATCGTCCCAGTAGATCTGCCGATTTTTCTTCTGCTCAAACTCCGCTTCCAGATGGCCCTTCAGCCGCTTCCCGTCCTCCGCATTCCAGCGAGAGACACTGAACAGCTGCCAGCCCTTTTTTCCGCCTGTACGGCTGCAGCTTTTTACGATGCCATCCTGCACCTCCATCAGCCATTCATCGGTCTGTTCCTCTGTAAAGACTCCGTTGTAGCCGGAGCGCTCGAAGTCCGGCGCCAGTATGGACGCATTGAAAATCAGCTGATCTCCATCCAGGATAATAGCGTTTTCGATATGCTCTCTTGCCACATACAGGGAGGAGATATTGTTGCAGGTGTCGTAGTAGGGATTTTCAATTAGGGTCACTCCGGTGTACTGCCGGGTGAGCACCGCAAACTGCTCCTTGAGGTAACCTACCACCACATAAATTTCCGTAATACCGTTTTTGTGCAGGGCATCGATGACCGTATCGATCATCCGAACTCCGTTTACCTTCACCAGGGGCTTCGGCGTGGTCAAGGTCACCGGCTGCATCCGCTTGCCGATCCCGGCTGCCATAATAATCGCTCTTTCTACCTTATACATCCTCAATTCTCTCCCATTTCCTGGTTTTTCATAGCTTCTGCCGCATACCGGTAGAAATCCTTGGCATATCGATACTGCTGTAGGCTGTACTCTCCGAACTCGACGCCCAGATTTCTCTTGTACTCGCACCAGTTGCTCCACAGCAGTCCGCAGGCTGCCACATAGCAGTAGATCTTGATTCTGTCCTCTTCCGGACAGTGATTTTCAAAATAGATATCGATTAGGTGGTCGATCTGCTCTTTATTGTACAGCGCATAAATGGAGAACATGGCGATATCCACATAGGGGTCCTGCATGGCGGCATACTCCCAGTCGATGAGCCGCAGCTCCTCCTGCCCCTTCTCGTTTTTGTAGAACAGAAAATTATCCGGCACCGCATCGATGTGCGTGAGCGTTTTTCTCTCCACATGGGCATCGATATACGCTCTCAGAGAATACACCTTTTCCTTGGTCTTCTGATAATCCCGGTAGGCAGAGGGAGCGCCGTCCCACAGTGTCTCGTAAAAGTCCATCTTTCCGAAGATATCGAATTCATGCTCCACCTGCAAGCCCCGGTCATGGAAGTCCCGGAGGAAGGCCATGCATCTTTGCAGGTCATTCTCATCGAGAGGATCGCAGACCCTGGCATTTTCCAGGTACCGAGTAATTTTGTAGCCGTTATTCGGGTCGATATACACAATGTCGTCGCACAGGTTCTTATCTCTGATCAGCTGGTAAACGGAAGCCTCCTCCCGACGGTCGATCAGCTGATCGGTTCCCTCTCCGGGGATCCGCATGATGTATTTGCAGCCCTGACAGTTGAACAGGAAGGATCTGTTGGTCATGCCTTTTTTCAGAACCGTAATATCCGTAACCTGTTTTGCATCTACACAAAGGGCATGGCACACCGTAGTGATTGCCCGGTTGCGAAGATGCTCCGACTCACCGTCCAAATCCCGGAGCTGCTCATAGGTGTTCACCTCAAACACGTCTGAATCCCGCACCACCTTGGCAAGAACCGTCATTTTATCCTTTTCATACAGCGCAGTCTCCCAGAAGCTCTGACTGTAGGCAGGATCTGCGCTGAAGGTCTCAATATTTTCCTGCAGCGCCGGGGCATCCTGGGCCGTAATATAGCTGATGCCAATCATGGCATTGCCCTGCTCCGCAGTCCTCACCAGCTCCATTTTCCGATTTACCCTGACTTCGCTGCCAGAGTTGTCGGCATCGGATACCATGTACCAGGAGTATAGCTCCTGGGCGCTGAAGGGATTGTTTCTGCACCAGATATCGCAAGGGACAATATACGCATTGGGGAGTTTGTCTGCCACCAGCTTCAGAGAATGGAGGTTATTTACGGATGCATAGTCGGAATTCACCACCAGCTCCACCCCATAGTCGTCGATTAGGTACTCAAACTGCTCCTTCATGAAGCCCACTACCACATAGATCTCCCGGATTCCCACACTTTGCAGCTGTCCGATCAGCCGCTCAATAAGGGACTCCCCCTTTATTTTGAGCAGCGCTTTGGGGATTTCCGTGTTGATGGGAACCATGCGCATGCCAAACCCGGCTGCCAAGATGATCGCTCTGCGGGGTGCGCTCTCCTGCAGCAAATTCCTGGCACCGGCGGTAAGCTCCATTTTTTCGTCCAGATATCCCTGCGCCGCCAGGGCCTTGAGGGAGCGGTTGATTGCCCCCAGGGAATAGCCGGACTGCTCCGACAATTTTCTCTGATTCACATAGGGGGTACGGGCCAGAATTTTCACAATATCCATTTCATGAATGTTCATATACATGCCTCTTTTTATTTTGGTGAACTGCATGGTAGTATTCTACTACCGGATCCGAGGGTTGTCAACCACCATCTCGGAAAATTCTATTGCGGTCAATCGTTCCCCCAGAGAGGGGGCTTGGGTTTAAAAAAGTGACCTCTGGCATCCGGAAAAACCACCCATTCCGGCAGGCTTACCTGTCCTGCCCAGAGGGCGGCCGGGGAAGGCTCGGTCAACCCTCATACCGGGAGCACTCTGCGAATATACTTTTTCAGCAGACAAAGAGGCCGCCCATCACAGGGCCGGTTTCTCCATCTGCCGATTTTCATATCCGAACGAGGTGAATTCCATGCAAACAGCTCCCCCGCCGAAACTCATTGTCCACTTTCCAAGCACCGCCAAAGGTGCAGACAGGCTTGCAAGGTGCATCGCCCAGCTCCACGCAGATGCTGTTATCGAGAAAATACAGTCTTTAAACTGTCCCACTGATCAAAAAATGGCACTGCTGGATTCCCTCATTGCAGAAGCAGCGCCCAGGCGGAAGAAGCCCTGATCCTGCCGTTCTGTCGGCAATGTGAGGATAGCATTTTCAATACATCTGGCTGCATAGGTGGCAAGCCTCGCCCCCTTTGTGGCATTGAATGTTGTGACCCCTTTGATAAGGCCGATGGTGCCGATGGATATGAGATCCTCCCGGTCTGCGGTCTGGGCGTAGTACTTTTTCATAATATGGCTCACCAGGCGCATATTGCGTTCGATCAGTACATTTCTGGCCTCCAGATCTCCCTGGGCTGCCAGCTCCAGGTAATGTGCCTCCTCCTTCTGTGTCAAAGGCTTGGGAAATGTGCCGGTGGACAACTGAAGTGAATAGGCAAATCCTGTAAGCATAAGCCAAGTGGCGATCATACGCCTCACCCCCTGCTGTAACCATATTCACTTCTGCCTGTCCTCTTTCCTACAGATTTCTCCACAAAAAAGAGCCGTCGGATGTCCCGACGGCTCTCATGATTGATACGCTTATACTCTGGCGTGTCCCTGCTGGCAGATCACATCCACCACCCGGTCTACACAGTTCTGGCACACTTCCTTGGAAGCGGCCTCCACCATGACCCGGATCACCGGCTCTGTACCGGACTCACGGACCAGAATCCGGCCCGTATCCCCCAGCTCCTCCGCCACCGCACGGACAGCGGCCTTCACCATGGGATCGTTCTGAGCCTCGGGCTTGGACTTCACCCGGACATTTTTCAGCACCTGGGGATAGATGGTAAGTCCCTCGGTAAGCTGGCTTACGGTCTTCTTCTTTGCCAGCATCACTTCCATAATTTTGAGGCTGGTGAGAATGCCGTCGCCGGTGGTGGCGTATTTGGAGATGATGATATGGCCGGACTGCTCGCCGCCCAAGCGGCAGCCATTGCCTGCCATATACTCGTAAACATACTTATCCCCCACTGCGGTTTTGGCGTAGCGGATCCCCTTTTCGTCAAAGGCCTTATAGAGGCCGAAATTGGACATGACCGTGGTGACCACAGTGTTATTGTCCAGCTGTCCTCTCTGCTGCATATACTCTCCCAGAATATACAGGATATGGTCACCGGTCACCACATCACCCTTTTCATCCACGCAGAGGCAGCGGTCTGCATCGCCGTCATAGGCAAAGCCCACATCCAGGCCGTTTTCCGTCACAAACTTCTGGAGCACCTCGATATGGGTTGAGCCAGCGTTGGTGTTGATGTTCATGCCGTCAGGCTCTGCGTTGATCACGTAGGTCTTGGCACCCAGAGCATCGAATACGGACTTTGCAATGTTCCAGGAGGCGCCGTTGGCGCAGTCCAGGCCCACCTTAATGCCCTTAAAGGAGTACAAGCCCAGGCTGATCAGGTATCCGATGTAGCGGTTTCTGCCGGACACATAGTCCACCGTCACGCCCACCTTGTCCTTCTTTCCGTAGGGCAGCTCCTCCCATTTCTGGCCGAATACCTCCAGCTTGCCGTCGATATAATCCTCGATAAGGGCAATGGTTCGCTCGTCCATCTTCTCCCCGTTCCGGTTCAGGAGCTTAATGCCGTTGTCGTAATAGGGGTTGTGGCTGGCGGAGATCATAATGCCGCAGTCAAACTCATCCACCCGTGTCACATAGGCAACGGAAGGGGTGGTGGTGACATGTAGCATATAGGCATCGGCACCGGAGGCGGTGAGGCCTGCCACCAGTGTGTACTCAAACATATAGCTGGAGCGTCTGGTGTCTTTGCCGATCACGATGCGAGGGGCTTCACTGTCTCCGGCACGGCGCTTGATTTCCCCGTAATACCAGCCCAGAAAACGGCCCACCTTATAGGCGTGATCCGCTGTCAGTGTCACGTTTGCCTCTCCCCGGAAGCCGTCGGTTCCAAAATATCTTCCCATACTTATTCCCTTTCTGTTTTCGGCACGATCACGCCGCCGGTTTTATAAATGCTGTTTGCCGGGACCACGCCCCGCACACAGGACAGGGGGTAGATGTTAGAATGTCTGCCCACCACGGTACCCGGGTTCAGCACACTGTTGCAGCCCACTTCCACGAAATCCCCCAGAAGCGCGCCCACTTTTTTAAGGCCTGTCTCCACAGGCTCCTGTCCGTGGATCACCACCAGGGTTTTATCGGACTTTACATTGGAGGTCACAGACCCGGCACCCATATGGGACTTGTACCCCAGGATGCTGTCGCCCACATAATTATAATGTGGGGTCTGGACATGATCGAACAGGATCACATTTTTCAGCTCCACGGAATTGCCCACCACGCAGTTTTCTCCCACCAGCGCAGGCCCCCGGACGAAGGCGCAGTGCCGCACCTCGGTACCGGCCCCGATGATGGTGGGCCCGGCCAGATAGGCCGTGGGTGCGATTTTTGCCGTATTGTGTACCCACACGTCCGGGGAAAGCTCCCGGTACTGACTCTTGTCCAGGGTTTCAATCAAAGCGGTAATCATATCTTTAATGCCCTTGAGCGCCTCCCAGGGATAGGTAAATTTTCTGAGGTAATCCCCTGCAAGGCTGTGGGACAGATCGTACATCTGCTCTATGGTATTCATGGATCGTTTCCCCTTATCATTTAAATTGATAAACTTATCATTGTAATTGATACACAAAGTATAGCATACTCCTCTGTGATTATCAACTCTTTTCTCCGATGCTCCGGTACGCCCCCTCTATAAGAGAGCTTATTCCTCCCGTTTGCAGGAAATACATCCTGTTTTTCAGCGTGACAATAACGTACTATTTTCCGAAAAGTGAAGCTACCGAAGGGCTCCTCTGGCATTCTGAGGAACCCAGCGACGAAGAATCTTTCTTTCAGATTCTTCGCTGACGCGCAGCATGACAGGAATACGCCATTTTCTGTACAGAAATCCCCGTATTATCAGAAGAAAAATTCCATCCATTAGAAAACAGCATTTTATAAAGGGGCCTTTTGACAGTCTAAAAAACCGCCCGGAATCATCCGGGCGGTTTTGCAGAACCCTTATTCGTGATACCCAATGACCTTCAGCGCCTCTGCCGGGTCTTCCACCGTGCTGGCGATCAGGTGCTTAGGACATACCGTTGCGCACAGGCCGCAGGAGGTACACTTGCTGTAATCGATATACGCCAGATTCTCCTCCACGCGAATGGCCTTCTCCGGGCAGATCTTCTGGCACAGTCCGCAGCCCACACAGCCTGCGGTACAGCCACGAATGGTCACTGCGCCCTTGGCCTTGGAGGCGCAGGCGATCACTACGTACTTGCCGTAGTCCACCGGCACGATCAGATTTCTGGGACATGCGTTTGCGCAGCTCATGCAGCCCACGCATTTCTCCGGGTCTACCTTGGCAACGCCGTCCACAATGTGAATGGCATCGTACTGACATACCTTGGTGCAGTTGCCGAAGCCCAGACATCCGAACTTGCAGATGAGAGGCCCACGGCCTGCCACCTTGGTAGCCGCCAGACAGTCCTGAAGGCCCTCGTACTCGCCCTTCATCTTGGCGCCGACGGCCTTTCCGTTTTCATCCACCCGCTTATAGCCTGCACAGCGCACCAGCGCCACCCGTCTTGCCACCTTTTCCGCCTTCACACCCATGATATCCGCCATAGCCTGGGCAGCGGCATCGCCGCCGGAGGCACATTTCCCGATTTCCGCCTTGCCATCCAGCACCGCCTGGGCATAGGCTCCGCAGCCTGCATAGCCGCAGCCGCCGCAGTTGGCTCCCGGCAGCGCCTCTGTGAGCTTCTCCAGTCTGGGATCTGTCTCCACGTAAAACACCTTGGAGGCGATGGCGAGAATCAGTCCGAAGACCAGTCCCAGGCCTCCCAATATTCCGATTGCAATTAAAATATCCATGCCAAATCCTCCTTACAGACCGGAAAAGCCCATAAACGCCAGGGCAAGCAGGCCTGCCGCAATCAGCGTAATGGGAAATCCCTTAAAGCACTCCGGGCAGTCGGCCTTGTCGGTGCGCTCCCGAATGGAGGCAAAGAGCACAATGGCCAGGGTAAAGCCCAGACCTCCGCAGACACCGCACACCACGCTCTGCAAAAAGTCGTAGCCCTTTTGCACATTCACAAGGGCAACGCCCAGCACCGCACAGTTGGTGGTAATAAGGGGCAGGTAAATGCCCAGGGCATCATAGAGGGAGGGGACGCTCTTTTTAAGGAACATCTCCACCACCTGGACAATTCCGGCAATTACCAGAATAAAGGCAACCGTCTGCATATATTGCAGCTCCATAGGCACCAGAATATAGGAGTTGACCGCCCATGTGGCAGCGGAGGCGATACCCATGACAAAGGTGACCGCCATGCCCATGCCGAGAGCCGTGTCCGTCTTTTTGGAGACACCCATAAAGGGGCAGATGCCATAGAATTTTACCAGAATGAAATTCTCCGTCAGCACCGCAGACAGCAAAATGCCCAGCAGACTCTGTATGTATTCGTTCATTTTCCTGCCTCCTTCTTATCCAGATGCTTCATAAGCCACTGAGAGCCGGCAATTACAAAGCCCAGGGTGAGAAAACCGCCCACCGGCATAATCATCTGCATGGCCGGGTACTGCTCCGGCAGGATCCGGATGCCCTCTCCCCCGTTCAGAATGCCGCCGCCGAAGGTGCCGGCACCCAGAAATTCCCGGATGATACACATGATTACAAGGGCAACCGTGTAGCCGATGCCCTGGGTGAGGCCGTCCATAGCAGAGGCCAGCACTCCGTTTTTCGAGGCAAAGGCCTCGGCACGGCCCAGAATGATGCAGTTTACAACAATAAGGGGAATGAACACACCCAGGCTTTCCGACAGCTCCTGCAAAAACGCCTGCAGCAGCAGATCCACAATGGTGACAAATCCGGCGATGATGACAATGTAAGATGCGATCCGGATCTGGGAGGGGATCACCTTTCTGAGGGCCGAAATCATCACATTGGAGCAGATGAGGATCAGGGTAACGCTGATGCCCATGCCCAGGCCGTTAAACAGGTTGGTGGTGATTGCCAGGGTGGAACACATACCCAAAAGCTGCACCAGAACCGGGTTTTTGGTCAGAAGTCCCTCTTTAAACTGTTTTTTAATATCCATATCGGCACCTCCTTACTCGAACGCAGCCGCACAGGCCAGCGCCGCATCCACACCCTGGGTGACTGCCCGGGAGGTGATGGTTGCACCTGTGATGGTATCCACAGTGCCGCCGTCCTTGGTGACCGCCAACTGACCGCTCTGGCCCACAAACTGGTCCCGGAACGCAGCGCCCTTGCTGCTGTCCGCTGCGGCAACCGCACCCAGACTGGGGGTTTCCGAGTGGGAGACCACCGAAACGCCGGTGACCTTGCCCTTTTCCACGCCCACCATCATGGTGATCTCACCGCCGAAGCCTGTGACCACCACTTTAATGGCATATTGACCTGCCCGGATATCTCCGTCCGGTGCATAGACCTGCCGCACAAGGCCCGTATCCTCTGTAAAGTCCACGCTCTGAAGATTCTGAGCCTGGGGCAGTACCTGGGCCAGAGCCTTCTGGTTTTTCTCCTCCCGGGCCGCTGCAATTTTATCCTTTGTGATGGCATTGACCCCCGCCAGGGCTGCCGCCACAATGGCGGTGATCAGAAACAGTGTCACCACAAGTCGCAGAACCTGTTTCATTTCGCAGCCACCTCCTTCTTCTTCGGAGCACCGAATTTTCTGGGGCGGCCCACCTTATCCAGCAGCACCACACAGGCGTTCATAACGAGAATGGCGTAGCTGACACCTTCGCTGTAGCCGCCGAAATACCGGATGACCATGGTGATCACACCGCAGCCGATTCCGAAAATCACCTGCCCCAGCTTGGTGACGGGGCTTGTAACATAATCCGTTGCCATAAAGATAGCGCCCAGCATGAGGCCGCCGGAGCAAAGCTGCATAAGCATCCAGTCCGTGGGGGGATTTCCCTGGGGGAACACCAGGCTGATGAGGGCCACAGTGCCAAGGTATGCAAGAGGAATTCTGAGGGAGATCACCTTCCGCACCAGTAAGTACACGCCGCCCAGCAGCAGAAGCAGTGCGGAGGTCTCACCGAGACAGCCCCCCACATTGCCCAGAAACAGCTCCCGAAGCCCAGCTTCCGGCATGGTGCCGCTGTGCATAGCCGCCAGAGGCGTTGCCGAGGACACCACATCCACAGAGCCTAAAAGGGGTACCCGGTTAGAAAAGCCCGGGGCTGCCCAGGTGCTCATGATGGCAGGCCAGCTGAACATAAAGGCACGGGCTGCCAGCGCCGGGTTTACAAAATTTTTGCCAATGCCGCCAAAGAGCTGCTTTACCACAATAATCGCAAAAAAATCACCGATGAGGATACACCAGTAGGGCACCGTCACGGGACATACATAGGCAATCAGCACACCGGTTACCACCGCCGACATATCGTACACTGTGGAGTCCAGCTTCATAATTTTCCGGTAGCCCCACTCAAAAAACACGCAGGCCGCCGCAGAGATCAGCACCAGCACCAGCGCACGGAAGCCAAAGAAGTACACGCTGCCCACAAGGGCGGGGGTCAGCGCGATCAGCACATCCCGCATGATGGTGGATGTGGTCACCGGGGAGTGGGCATGGGGCGAGCTGGAAATCGTCAGCTCATAAAAGTATTTCATCTGTGCCATACCGCCACCTCCTCAGCGTTTTGCCGGCTGGGCATTTCGGATGCGCTGCTTGCCGGCCCGGAAGGACTGCACCAGAGGAATGGTCGCAGGACATGTGTAGGCACAGCAGCCGCACTCGATGCAGTCCATCAAATTCAGTTTCTTCATCTCTTCCACATCCCCGGCCCGCTCTGCCTCGTGCATTTTAAGGGGCATGAGGTGCATAGGACATACATCCATACATTTTCCGCAGCGGATACAGTGGGCGATCTTTGCCGCAAAGTGATTTTTATTGCCGAGGATCGTCACTGCGTTGGTACCCTTTGTGACGGGAACGCTCAGATCGAACTGGGCAACGCCCATCATAGGGCCGCCGGAGAGCACCTTATAGGGATTTTCACTGTGTCCCACCGCTTCCAGCAGATCATTGAAGCTGGTGCCGATGGGAACCATCAGGTTTTTCGGCTCCATGACGATATCGCCGGAGACGGTGACGATTCTTTTAATAAGGGGCATTCCCAGATACACCGCATCGTAAATGGCCTTGCAGGTAGCTGCATTGAACACCGCACAGCCCACCGCCGCAGGCAGTCCCCCGGAGGGTACCTGCCGCCCGGTGATCGCCATAATAAGCTGCTTTTCTGCGCCTTGGGGGTACTTGGCCGGCAGCACATCCAGCACGATTCCGGTTCTGGGATCCATGGCCTGATGCAGGGCTTTGGCCGCCTGGGGCTTATTGTCCTCAATGGCCACATGGGCCGTCTGGAGTCCCAGGATCTTCATAACGATCTGCAAACCTGCCAGCACCTCTCCCGGAAACTCCCGACACAGCCGGTCATCTGCCACAATGTAGGGCTCACACTCGGACACATTCACAATGATGGTATCCACCTTGCCGATGCCGGAGCTGAGCTTTACATGGGTGGGGAAGGTTGCGCCGCCCATGCCCACGATTCCGGCCTCCCGGATAATACCCATCAGATCCTCCGCAGACAGCCACTGAACCTCTTGCTGACTTCTGGGGCGCACATCGGAACATACCGCTCCCAGATGATCGTTTTCAATAACCACACTCATAACGGTCATGCCGCTGCTGTGGGGGCACATCTGTACCGCCTTTACTTTGCCGGACACCGGGGAGTGGATCGGGACACAGAGGCCCTCGTTGTCACCGATTTTCTGTCCCACCAGCACCTGATCTCCTTTTTTCACCAGTGCCTTACAGGGGGCGCCGATATGCTGCTGCATAGGCACCACCAGCACATCCGGTTCCGGAAAGGGCTGTACGCTCTGATCTTCTGCGTAGCGCTTGTTTTCACGGGGATGAATTCCACCGAAAAAGGAAAATGCCATTCAGACCACCTCTTATCATTTGCGGCTGCTGCCGCATCGTTTCTGGTTCTATGATACCGCAGTTGCCCCCTTTTGTCCACCCATCTTTGTCATGTTGCACAGTTTCAAATTAAAAAATATGTATATATCGATAGTTTTTGACGGATTCCCTTTCCGTGATCCCCACGCAAAATCCCCCGCTCTGCTGCTATGCAGAGCGGGGGATCGCAAGGCGCTATTATGGTGTGATTGACCGCAGCGGAACGGTCTGCATCAGGGTAAGTCCCAGCTGCTGCACCATATCCAATGCGTTTTTTTCCATCTGCGGTTCGTCAAAGGCGCTGGCCCGGTGGGCATCTCGTCCCAGAATCACCGGGCAGTTTTCCTCTGCGGCGATCTCAAAAAATTGCCTGCCGGGGTAGTTTCTCCCCTCCTCCATGCCCAGAAGATTCACTTCCAGGGGTATCTGGCAGCTTTTGGCCTCCCGGCAAAGCTCTTTCATATACTTCCGGTAGGTCTTGGGGTCTCCCGTGTAGGAAAACAGATCCGGGTGGGCAAAGTAGGTAAAGAGGCCTGTGTTCATGCCGTCCATGGTCTGGTAGCAGTACCGCTTCAGCAGGCTTTCGTCATCGGTTCCCCTTCCGCTGTAGTGCTCTCCCACTTCGTTCCCCAGAAGATGCTGCCCCAGCAGCAGATACTCCACAGGCTGCTGCCGCAAAAAGGCTATCAGCTCCGGGAACAGATCCGGATAATACTCCGTCTCCAAACCCAGATGGATCTGGATCTGATCCTTGTACTCCTCTTTCAGCCCCAGAACCGTCTGCACATAGTCCTCCAGCTGCTCCGGGCGCATCCGGAAGTGGGAGTAGTAGTCCCCGGGGAAGAAATAGGGGGTGTGGTCGGAAAAGCCCAGAATCTGGATGCCGTTGCGGATGGCCCCCTCTACATATTCTCTCTCTGTACCCGTGGCGTGATTACAGCGCCATGTATGGGTGTGGTAATTGGCAATCATAGCCATTCTCCTTATCATTTCTTTCGGTCTATGCTACCACCCTTTGGAGTGCTTGTCAACGAGACCCCTGCCCAAAAATCTAATTGCGCAGCGCCTTTAGATTTGTTATAATACCAAAAACGATAGAAAGAGGATTTATCTATGGACTTGAACGAATTAAAACAAAAAATGGACCAAGCCCATTACATCTATGACGATACTCTGGCCACCGTTCTGGCCGTGTCCCTGCAGCTGGGCCGCCCCCTGCTGATCGAGGGTGCCGCCGGCGTTGGCAAGACGGAGATCGCCAAGGTAATGGCCTCCGCACTGGATCGGGATCTGGTGCGGCTGCAGTGCTATGAGGGTCTGGACGAGAGCAAGGCACTTTACGAGTGGAACTACCAGAAGCAGCTGCTGTCCATCCAGGTGAACATGAACTCCCAGGACAAAGAGGCCCTCACCAAAGAGCTGTTCAGCGATGAATACCTGCTGGAGCGCCCCCTGCTCAAATCCATCCGCTCCGAAAAGCCCGTGGTGCTGCTGATCGACGAGATCGACAAGGCAGATGAGGAATTCGAGGCATTTTTACTGGAGCTGCTGTCGGAAATGCAGGTCTCCATCCCGGAAATTGGCACCGTAAAGGCCAATTCCATTCCCTTTGTGGTGCTCACCTCCAACCGGGCCCGTCCCCTGTCCGAGGCTCTGCGCCGCCGCTGCGCCTACCTGTACATCCAGTACCCGGATATGGACAAGGAGCTGGCGATCCTCAGAGCCAAGCTGCCCCATGTGGACGACAAGCTCTGCGCCCAGGTGGCTCTGGCTGTCCACAATCTGCGGGAGAATGAAGCCATTCTCAAAAAGCCCTCCATTGCGGAGACCCTGGACTGGGCTGCCGCTCTGGATGCCCTGGGCATTGCGGAGCTGACCCCCGATGCCCTCCGGCAGACTGCCGGATTTGTCCTCAAAAACAGTGAGGATCTGGCCCTTCTGGACGAGTCTGCCTTGACCCCCCACACCCATGAATGCACCTGCGGCGGCAGCTGCGGAGGACACCACCATGACTGATCCCGGGGTATATCTTCAGAAGATATCCCTGTTTTCCCGTATGCTCCGGCTGGAGGGGCTGCCCATCGGCCCCCAGGAGACCGCAGATGCCTGTCAGATTCTGATCTCCCTAGGGCTTGAAGACCGGCAGCAGGTAAAGACCGCCCTGCGGACGGTGTTCGCCAAGTCCCGGGAGGAGCAGAACACCTTCGACCGGGTCTTTGACGGCTTTTTCATCACTGAAGAGCAGATGCTCCAGCAGGCCCAGCAGCAGATGGAGCAGGAGCAGGCCATGGAACAGGCACGGCAGCAGGCTCAGGAGGATCTGAACCTGAACGGTCAGCCCATGGATCTGGATCGGATCCAGCAGGAGACCTATGCCACCATGCCGGAGGAGGTGCGCCAGAAGCTCCGGGAGTTTATGGCCCGCTACCAAAACAGCGCTGCCCGGAACCCGGATCTGTACAACAACTTCATCCACTCCGTCTTTGCCAAAACCCTTCTGGAGCAGCAGATGCTCATGGAGGATGCGGCCCTGGGGGGCAATGTGCTGGATCCGGAGATGGGCATTCTGTTTCGGGATATCTCAGGCTTTAAGGACACGGAGCTGCCCAAGGCCATCTCCATCATCCAGTCCATCTCTCAGCAGATCAACGGAGAGCTGTCTGCCAAGCGCAAGCACTGCGGCCACACGGGAAAACTGGATTTCCGCCGCACCATCCGCAAGGGTCTGGAGACCGGCGGCAGCTTTCACAAGCTCAAATACCGGAAAAAACGCCAGCGCAAAAAGCACCTGCTTTTGCTGTGCGATGTATCCGGCTCTATGGTGCAGTTTTCGGAGTTTGCCCTCCGGTTTATTCAGTCCATGAACCATGTGTCGGACAGCTCCAGTGTCTACCTGTTCTCCGAGGAGCTGTTCAAGGCCGATGCCTTCCACCTGCAAAACATGGACTCCTTCCGAACCTATGTGCGGGACTCCGGTCTTTACGGACGGGGTACCGATTTGGGAACCGCCCTGTCCCGGCTGTGCAGTATGCAGCCTGCGGTGCTCAATGCCTCCACCACCCTTCTCATCCTGTCGGACACCAAGACCATCGACCAGAATCGGGCCATCGCACAGCTGATGGAGGCCAAGCGCCTTGCCGGACGGGTGCTCTGGATGAATCCCATCCCGGAAAACAAGTGGCCCTATATCCGCAGCATTCAGGCCTTCTGCTCGGTGTGCCCCATGGTCTCCTGTGCCACACTCCAGTCCCTGGCTGCGGCATGCAGACGGCTGGCCCAGTAAAGGTGCGGCCCGTCTTTTGGCATCCTGAGCGCATCTTTCCTGTCATCCTAAGTGCACCTCCCCTGTCATCCTGAGCGTAAGCGAAGGATCTTATAAAAGATTCTTCGTCGCTTTGCTCCTCAGAATGACAGACGGGTAAGATTCTCCGTCGCTTTGCCCCCTCAGAATGACAGGATTTTACAGCCAAACACCCCGGAATTTCATTCCGGGGTGTTACAGCTTGTCAAAAAAGCCTCGCAGAGTTTGCCAACCCAGCGGCAAATAAAGTGAAATTCATTTTTTCCGGGGGCGTGTACCTCGGGAAAAATACATATCGGTCTGAGAGTGTGGAATTTGTCCGCAATCAGCGGACAAATTATGCACGG
>RCNH01000098.1_pt1 | contig 39832 bp, 48 predicted proteins | sample 2041161 | NCBI WGS metagenome assembly RCNH01 (sample SAMN09708215, study PRJNA481090) | Feces metagenome, whole genome shotgun sequencing project. | biome: feces | host: Leptonychotes weddellii | place: Antarctica: Sion Island | collected 2010-03-01 | reverse complement strand
AAAAAGGTTCGTGCAGATCGGTCTCCGGAGCATGAGGATACCTGTTCCATGTGCGGTAAATTCTGTGCTGTCCGCAGCATGAATAAAGCGCTGAGCGGAGAGTATATCGATATTTTGTAAGTAATCATAATTTCTGCTAACATATGATCATAAGATGTGATGGTTCGCTTTTGGTATAATTGTTTTGAGGGTGGGAATTGTTTGTGCTTTTTTATGTTTTTTCTCCAAAAACCAGACTGCATATCTGAAATACAGCGCCTGTTTGCATTCATGCATACAGGCGCTGATGTGTCTTTTGCAGTGAATTGCTGCCATCAAATGCAGTGAAAATATGAGTGCTTATTTCCTGAAATCCGTTCCTTGACACATCTGATACTGGATGATATTATGACTATATAATTTCATAAAAGGGCAGAGGAGAATACGCATCATTGCATCAGTAAATTAAACCAAGGCTTTGCCCTGTATCAGCTTCGTAAAACCTCAATCAGCAGGCTGTATGACTGCGACCTGCGTCTTTTGTACTGGGAAAGAGAGGTACAGCGATGATTACAGTGAAGTTTTTTCAACAGAATGAAATTGCAGATGAAAAGCTTAAATTCTCTGTGATTCCGGCAAAGTATCAGGGAAAATGGATGTTCTGCCGCCGGAAATGGAAAACGGTCAAATAGAATTGTCTGATTATTTTCCGTCAGAGCTTACCTATCCCGCGATCCAGCCGTATTTGTTTGAGCATGTCCGATACTGGCTGAACCGGCAATGCGGCTGAGAATGACTTTGAGAAACTTACGGTAAAAGCAGGGAGCCATCAGCCCGGTAAGGCCTGCGTGGTTTCGGCTATGATTGTCTGCAAGCGAGGAGAGTTTTGAACAAAATGAAATCCATAGATTATCATCACATTGTTTCCGAATTCTGCAGGAAAAATAATCTGAGCATCCGATTTTCAACAGATATGCCGGACGGCTACGAAACTGCCAACGGAACATTCGACATTTCGAAAAACACGCTCTTTTTTAATGCTTCCATGTTAGCGGATGCACCGGAATATGAAAGACTGTTTTATCTGTATCATGAGCTGCGCCATGCGCTGCAGTATACGCACCCGGAGCGGTTTCCGGCAATCATTCAGCAAAGTCTTCCTTATGTTCTGATGTATGATGGGACCTGCTGTAAAATGGTTCAGGATGATTGGAAGGAGTGCCGAATTCAAGGCTCAGAGACCTATCTTTCTGACGCATATCTGGGGCAGCCCTACGAGGTGGATGCAAACAACTATGCCTATAAAAAAGTAAAAGACCTATACGGATCATCAGCGGAGCTTGAAAAATTGTATTCCTTTTGGATGCCGAATACGCTGCTTTCTGATGCAGATTACATTCGGATATATTCTGAAATTGACGAGAAGGTGGCCGATAGCAGTGCTGAGAATTGATGCAGCTGCGCAGAAAAGCCCGTTCTGATTATAAAAACACGGTACTGTTCCGATGAAGAACGGTACCGTGTTTTTGCCGCTTTTATCTCTGCTTTGAAAGAAGAAAATTTCTGTTTGGCGCTATTTTGACGTGCTAATCCAGCTATTTCTTCAGGACGCTTCGACATAGGCATCAGCTGCTGCACAAAAATCTCAACCCCTAGAATTCTGAATCAGATGACGAATATGCAAATCCGGAGTGAAGATCTGATTTCACGGTATAATGTTTGGTCAATAATCAGTCGGCGATACTGCCGTGCGTCTTTGCTGCCCGTGGTATGGACGAAATCGGAATTGAGCGCAAGCGGATTGCATGCTTTTATTAGCCCGTCGAAGCGGAAATATAGAAATTCAGGAGTGGCGATTTTCTTCCCCGATTATTTTCTTTTTTCGGTTGCGGTTGATCATCCACATTGCACCTGCGTACATTATAGCGAATGCCAGAAGGTCAACGGCCAGACTCAGGATCGGCTTACTTCTTGGTATGAACCTGCTCACATTGGCTGAAATGATGCAAAACAGCAAATTCAGACGCAGAGAAACAAACTTTACCGGTTCTACAATCAAATCATCATCAATTTCCGATAATTCTTTCCATAATTCATAACCGCTCATATTTCAATTTCCTCCTCTTCCAGCAGCACTTTGAGTTTGCTGCGTGTGCGAAACAGTTTAACTGCAACTTGGTTTTCTGTGCAGCCGTTTGCTTCTGCAATGTCCCGGATGCTGTCGCCGAAGTAATATCTGCGCAGGAAAAACGTTCGCTCGCTGCCGTGCAGGGAACGGACAAATTTGTTCAGAACATCCCTGATGCATATCGTATCCAATTGCTTTGAAGCATGGGGATCGGGAATGCATTCAGACAGTTCGTCAATCAGAACCGTTATGCCGGACCGTTTCTGAGCCTGATTATATTCAATGTAATGCAAAGCGGTATTACGGGATAATTTTGCCAGATATGCTTTGAAAAACTTCGGTTTTGCCGGCGGAATGCTGTTCCAGACGCGCAGCCATATATCATTTACGGCTTCTTCGGTGTCACGGATATTTCCCAGAAGCCGCATCACGATCCCACTGCAAAAGCCCGCATACTGTGTTTCCATCAGATGCAGGGCATCTTCGTTGCGCTGCCACAGAAGTTTTACGATTTCATCCATATCATCACGCCCTTTCTATTTACTAAGACCGAAAATGCGGTACGTTCATTACACAATCTGCAAAATTTTTCAGAAAACCTGTAGGCATACAGAATGATAAGTCCATTTTATCACAGAGTATGAAATCTTGGGGTATATTTTCGGATTTTCCTGAAAAAATACTTGATTTCAGAAAAAATACATGATATAATACCACGGTCTGAAATCAAGGTGTGTCCTCTGCCAGGTTTTCCTGTGCATGAACGCCTAATATTTAAGGAGGACATTATAATGGATTTGGTAAAAGCACTGTCTAGCCAGTACATGAAGGAAGAGCTCCCCGAAGTTCGGGTCGGCGACTCCGTCCGTGTGCACGTACGCATCAAGGAAGGCTCTCGTGAGCGTATCCAGGTGTTCGACGGCACCGTTATCGCCCGTAAGCACGGTGGTATCGGTGAGACCATCACAGTTCGCCGTGTTTCCTATGGCGTTGGCTGCGAGAAGGTCTTCCCCCTGCACTCCCCCCGCGTTGCTGACGTAGAAGTTGTCCGTAAGGGTAAGGTACGTCGTGCAAAGCTGTACTACCTGCGTGACCGTTTCGGTAAGGCTGCAAAGGTCAAGGAAAGAGTGTAATTAAAAAACATAAAAAAAGAGGGCTTGCCCTCTTTTTTTATTACCCAATTTTGTGTATAATAAAATTGCAGGGCGTTAGCTGTACAACCTCCGGCTGGGGATGGATGCAGATTTCTCTTCCTGTAAATGATATTTTAACGGCCGTAACCCGCCGTTTGCAATAAACTGGGAGATGACCTACTTGGATGAAAAGAAAATGGAACAGCCTGTTTCCGCTGATTCCGAAAATGTAAAAAATGACAGGGAAACAAAGAAAATCGGTCAGAAAAAAATGACTGCCGCGCAGCAGACGCTGACCTATGTGCACGATTTGGTTTATACAATGGCCATTGTTATGGTGGTTTTTCTGCTGTTTTTCCGGGTCGTTGTAGTGGAAGGGCCTTCCATGAATGATACCCTGATGAGTAAGGATTATCTGTTCCTGCTTAGCCGGGCCTTTTACCGTGAGCCGCAGCAGGGAGATATTGTGGTTGCCAGCATGGACCATTTCAATGCTGGCGAGCCGATTGTCAAGCGCGTGATCGCAAGAGAAGGGCAGACGGTTGACATTAATTTCGACACCGGCATTGTTTCTGTAGACGGTGTGGAGCTTTCTGAACCCTACACCCGGACTTTGACTACGCAGTTTGAAGGTACCGAATTTCCGCTGACAGTTTCAGAGGGACATGTGTTCCTGCTTGGCGATAACCGAGCACAGTCTATGGACAGCCGAGATCCCCGCATCGGGGAAGTGGACACCCGGGAGATTATGGGAAAAGTGCTGTTTATCCTTTTCCCGGGAAATAACGAATATTCCGGAGGCTACGGCAGTGAAGTGCCCAGAGATTTCGGAAGAATTGGAGTTGTATCATAAATGGATCAGGATAAAATGAACATTCAGTGGTATCCGGGACATATGACAAAAACCAGGCGGCAGATCGAGGCTGACCTGAAGCTGGTGGATGCCATCTGCGAGATTGTGGATGCCAGAATTCCGGTTTCCAGCAGAAATCCGGATATTGACAGTATTTGCGGGAACAAACCCCGGATTATTATTCTTAACCGCATGGACCTGGCAGATCCGGCAGCAACCAAGCGCTGGGCAGCCTACTATCGCAGTCGGGGAATGGCTGCGGTGGCCACTGACTGCAAAAGCCGGAAAGGAATCGGCGAATTTACTCCGGCAGTTCGTTCGGTTCTGCAGGAAAAAATTGCAAGAGATGCGGCAAAAGGCATGAACCGTCCGCTTAAGGTGATGGTCGTCGGAATCCCCAACGTGGGAAAGTCCACGCTGATCAATCAGATTGCCGGGCGCAAAGGTGCCAAGGCGGAAAATCGTCCCGGTGTTACCCGGGGAAAACAGTGGGTCACCGTGGACAAGGGCCTTCTTCTGCTGGATACTCCCGGTATTCTGTGGCCCAAGTTTGAAGATCCGGAAGTAGGCATGATGCTCGCTTACACAGGTGCAGTCAAGGAAGGGGTTATCGACATTGAGGAACTGTCTTCCCGTTTGATGAAGCTTCTGTGGGATCGGTATCCTCAGAACGTACGTGACCGCTATGGAATTGAGGCACCTGACGACATTTCCGGCTATGAGCTGCTGCAGCTTGCCGGACGGAAACGGGGTTACCTGCTCTCCGGCGGCGAAATCAATACAGAACGCATGGCAAAGGTCCTGTTGGATGAATATCGCTCCGGCAAGCTTGGTCGGCTGACACTGGAAGAACCAGAGGTACATAAAGTATGAGTGAAGTAGATCTTTGGGCAATTGAAAAGAAACTGAAAGAACAGGGCATTGATGTTATCTGCGGTGTGGACGAGGCAGGACGTGGTCCGTTGGCGGGTCCGGTCTGTGCAGCAGCAGTTATTCTGCCGGCAGGTCTGGAAATTCCCGGCCTGAACGACAGCAAAAAGCTCAGTGACAAGCGGCGCAGAGAACTTTTTCCGCTGATTCAGGAGCAGGCGCTGGCATACGGAATTGCATTTGCCTCCGAAGCGGAAATTGACGAAATCAACATCCTGCAGGCAACGTATCTGGCTATGGAGCGGGCACTGAGTCAGCTCAAGCTGAAGCCGGACATGGTCCTTGTGGATGGCAACCGGGCAGGGGAGTTCGGTTATCCTGTTCAGACTGTGGTGCACGGAGACAGCCTGAGTGCAAATATTGCAGCTGCATCCGTTCTTGCAAAAGTTACGCGGGATGATTTCATGATCCAGCTGGCAGAAAAATATCCGGAATACGGATTTGAAATTCACAAGGGGTATGGCACAAAAGCGCACTACGAAGCACTGAGAACATATGGAGCCAGTCCTGTTCACAGAAAGTCCTTCCTGAAGAAATTCTATGGGACGAAATAATCTGGTCGGTGCCTGGGGAGAAGCGGTTGCTGCCGAATATCTGCGGCGCAGAAAATACGAAATCGTTGCTTCCAGATACCATTGCCGGTTTGGAGAAATTGACCTGATTGCAAGAAACAGGGAATTTCTGGTTTTTGTGGAAGTCAAGCTTCGGAAAAACGGAAATTTTGCTGCTCCTGCTGAGTTCGTGGATCGGCGTAAGCAGGACAGAATCCGGATTACGGCCAGCCTCTATTTGCAGAGTCATCCGATGCAGCTGCAGCCGAGATTTGACGTGATCGAAATTTATGCGCCGGACGGAGCAGAAACTGTTCGTCCGGAAATACATCATATAGAGGATGCTTTTGAATGAAATTATCGGTTTTTGACCTCCATTGTGACACTGCACTGGCCCTGATGGGAGAAGATATGTCTCAGAAGGGATCCCTCAGAAGCAATCGCCTGCACATCAGTCTGGAGCGGGCGGCTGCATTCTCGGAGTACTGTCAGTGCTTTGCCTGCTTTACAACGCCCGGGATGGGAGAGCCCTGCGGAATTTCTGATGAAGAGGTTTTTCGTCGGGAGATTGCTTCCGTGGAGCGGGAAGTGAAGGCAAACGAAGACCGGATCGCCCTGGCACGTTCGGCATCGGATATTGCAGAAAATAGCAGAAACGGGAAGTTTTCCGCAATTCTGACCATAGAAGGTCCTGCAGGGTTCGGATTTGATCCAGGCAGGCTGGAGGAGCTTTATGCCAGAGGATTCCGGATCTCCACCTTGGGATGGAACGAAAAAAACGTGCTTTCCGGGTCCAACGTAACCGGCGGCGGTTTGACTGACCTGGGCAGGGAATATGTTCGGGAAGCGCAGCGGCTCGGTATGCTGGTGGATGTGAGTCATCTGAGCGACGAGGGATTCTGGGACATTATGGATATGACTACGGCTCCGGTGATTGCAACGCATTCAGACAGCCGCACAGTATGTGACGTCTCCCGTAACCTGACGGACGAAATGTTCCGGGCCATCTGCCGGACTGACGGCGTGGCAGGAATCAATATGTACACGAACTTTATCGGAAAAGACGGAACTGTGGACAGCGTATGCGATCACATTTTCCACTTTCTGGACCTGGATCCCTCTGCTGCGCATATTGCCCTTGGCGGTGATCTGGACGGCTGTGATTCGATTCCTGCTGGAATGACCGGAATTGACGGATATGCTCAGATAGCACAGCGCCTGTCGCAGCGGGGACTGGACGAAAAAACCATTCATATGATTTTCTGGGACAACGCCTTGGGAGTGATGAAAAGGTGCTGTATATAACAAATAACCAGGATGTTTTTCCTGCGCTCAGAACGCTGGTTCATGACCGCGCGCCAGACGGCGGACGGTTTATGCCGTATCAGCTTGGGCGCATGACACAAAAAGAACTTGACTGCATTACCGGCAGCGGGTACGGTCACGCCATGGCGGAAATTCTGAATCTCTTTTTCGGTTCCCACCTGACGAGAACGGATGTGGATTTTCTCATCGGCAGAAAATCCTTCCGGCTGGTACCCATGAGCCACCGGATTATTTTCGGAGAAATCTGGCGGAATTCCGAGTGGTCCTTTGATTATCCGGTGCGCATGATTTCCAATCAGATCCTCGGAGATGAAGCCATTTCCGGGCACAGCACAGAGTGGGCATATCAGGCCATCCGGATCGGTGCTGTTTTCGGAATTTTTGCGCAGATGCGCCAGGCCGGCGTGTGGGATCCCGGACAGCCAATGGATGTTGCAGTGGATGCCGGAGATTTTTCTGCGCCGATGTCGGTGCTGTATGCCAGGGAACTTGGTCTGCCCATAAATATGGTCATCTGCGGCTGCGGTGAGAACAGTGCTCCCTGGGAACTGTTCTGTCAAGGGGAATTCCGGGGCAGAGCTACTCATCCGCAGGAACCGGACTGGATGGAACATCTGATTCGGCGCCGTCTGGGAAGTGCTGAGGCTGAAAAATTTTCTTCTGTCTGCAGACGGGGCGGTGTGTACTGCCCGGATGCGCTGAAGCTGCAGGTCCTTCAGAACGGAATTACCGCAGCAGTGATCGGAAGAAACCGGGTGGAAAGCATTATTCCCAACGTTTATCGGACCAATTCCTACCTTCTCGGACCGGAAACGGCGGTGGCCTATGGTGGGCTTCAGGACTACCGCGCGCTGAACAATGAGACCAGCCCTGCGCTGATCCTGTCAGAATTCTGCCCGCTTAAACATGCGCAGGAAGTTTCGAGTCTGCTTGGAATCTGCCCGGAGCAGATAAAAACCATACTTTAAAAAACGTTTTAGGAGGTTCTATGGCATTATATGCAATCGGAGATCTGCACCTGTCCCTGGGCACCGACAAGCCGATGGATATTTTCGGCGGTGCGTGGGTCGGCTATATGGACAAACTCAAAGCCGGAATCTCCAAAATTCAGCCTGAGGATACCACAGTCCTTGTGGGAGACCTTTCATGGGCACTGGGACTGGATGCGGCAGAGGCAGATTTCTCCTGGATCAATCAGATCCCGGGACGTAAAATAATTGTCAAGGGAAACCACGATTACTGGTGGAGTACGGCAGCAAAATTTTACAAATTCTGCCAGCAGCATCAGTTTGAAAATATGTGGATCCTGAACAACAATCATTATGAATATGATGGCTGGGCGCTGTGCGGAACCAGAGGCTGGTTTTTTGAAGAGGATCGCAGCGGCCAGCATGATGAAAAAGTTTTTCGCAGAGAGCTGATCCGGCTGGAAACATCGCTCAAATCCGCCGGAGATCTGCCGAAAATCGTTTTTCTGCATTACCCGCCCAGATACCGAGGTTATGAATGTACGGAGATTCTCGAACTTCTGAAAAAATATGAGGTTCGCCGCTGCTACTACGGACATCTGCACGGTGACAGCCATAAACTTGCCATGCAGGGGCTGTGGGATGGTATAGAATATCGCCTCGTTGCGGCGGATTATATTGGTTTTTCGCCCGTGATTGTAAATTTATAAAGATTTTTTCAGAAAAGAGTAGACAATTGGGACATTCTTTGCTAAAATAAGGCGGTTATTACATTATAAACTGATAGCCGTTTGAATGCGGCGTCGTATTACTTAGGAGGAACATCAAACTATGAATGTCAAGAACATTGAAAGAAATGGCAATCAGGCCACGATCATCGTGGAAATTGACAAGGAACTTATGGAGACCGGCGTTAACAAGGCTTACATGAAGGCCAGAAAGAACATCGCAATCCCCGGATTCCGTAAGGGTAAGGCCCCCCGCAAGATGATTGAGTCCATGTACGGTGCTCATGTTTTCTATGAAGATGGCCTGGAAGAGATTTTCCCCGAAATCTATGAGTTCGCTGTTGTCAAGCAGGACATCAAGGCAGTAGGCCGTCCCAGCCTGACCAACATGGAAATCAGCGACGATAATGTTGTTACCCTGACCCTGACTACCGAAGTTTACCCCGAGGTTACCCTGGGCGATTACAAGGGCCTGGAAATTGCACGTGAGGAAGCCAAGGTTTCCGATGAGCAGGTTCAGGCTGAGCTGGATCGTCTGGCTCAGAATGTTGCCTCCACCGAGACTGTCGAGCGTGCTGCTGAGAACGGCGACACCGCAAACATCGACTTCGAAGGCTTCCTGGACGGCAAGCCCTTTGACGGCGGCAAGGGTGAGAACATTGATCTGGTTCTCGGTTCCGGTTCTTTTGTTCCCGGCTTTGAAGAGCAGGTCGTGGGCATGAACGTGGGCGAGGAGAAGGATCTGGACATCACTTTCCCCGAGAACTACCACGAAGGCCTGGCTGGTAAGGCTGTTGTCTTCCACGTTAAGCTCAACAAGCTGTCTGTGACCGTTCTGCCCACTCAGGACGACGAGTTCGCAGCTGATGTCTCCGAGTTCTCCACTCTGGAAGAACTGAAGGCTGACATCCGTGCAAAGGCTCTGGACGAGGCTCAGAAGAGAATTCAGGATGCTTTCGAGCAGGCCGCTGTTGACAAGGCTGCTGAGAACACCACCGTTGATATGCCCAACGCACTGATCGAGGCTGAGCTGGATCAGCAGATGGAGCGTTTCGCTTACCAGCTGCAGATGAGCGGCTACTCCATGGAGCAGTACGCAAAGATGATGGGCGGCGACGTTTCCACCATGCGCAATGCATTCCGCCCCATGGCTGAGAAGCAGGCCAAGGTCAATGTGACTCTGGCTAAGATTGTTGAGACCGAGAACGTAACCGTTTCCGATGAGGAAATCGAGGCTGAGTACGCTTCTCTGGCTTCCCGTTATGAGCTGACCCTGGACAAGGTTAAGGACATGGTTCCTGTTTCCGAAATCAAGGCCAGCCTGGAGACCCGGAAGGCTGTCAAGCTGATTGCTGATTCCGCCGTTGCCGTTGCTCCCAAGGCAGAAGAAACCGAAGCTGTTGAGGCTACCATCGAGGAATAATCCGGCAATTCAGTGGTTACAATGTTTCATGCCCTATGAAAGGAGACATTACCATGAGTTTAGTACCTTATGTTGTTGAGCAGACCAGCCGCGGTGAGCGCAGCTACGATATTTTCTCCCGTCTGCTGAATGACCGCATCATTTTCCTGTCTGAAGAAGTGAATGACACAACCGCAAGTCTGATTGTTGCCCAGCTTCTTTACCTGGAAGCCCAGGACCCCGACAAGGATATCCAGTTTTATATCAACAGCCCCGGCGGCAGCGTAACTGCCGGTATGGCAATTTTTGACACCATGCGTTACATCAAATGTGATGTAGCTACCATCTGTGTGGGTATGGCTGCCTCTATGGGCGCCTTCCTGCTCAGTGCCGGCACCAAGGGAAAGCGTCTGGCGCTGCCCAATGCTGAGATCATGATCCATCAGCCCTCTGCCGGAACTCAGGGCCAGATCACGGATATGGCAATTCACATGAAACGCCTGCAGATTATCAAAGAGCGGATGAACAAAATCCTGTCCGAGAACTGCGGCAAGAGCGTGGAAGAAGTGACGGCAGCCTGCGAGCGTGACAACTTCATGACCGCAGAGGAAGCTCTGAACTTCGGACTGATTGACCGAGTAATCGATCATCATTGATTCATTTAGAAAGGCGGTACCAGGTTCATGGCAAGAAAAGAAGACACGCCGATTCGCTGCAGCTTCTGCGGTAAGCGGGAGACACAGGTGGAGCGGTTGATTGCCGGCCCTGGAGTGTACATCTGCAGCGACTGTGTACAGGCTTGCAGCGAACTGCTCCATGATGAGATCCAGGTGGACACAAGAGGGAAGCTTCGTACTCCCGAGACCCTGCCCACGCCTATGGAGATCAAGTCCTTCATGGACAATTACATCATCGGACAGGATGATGCAAAAGTTGCACTGTCTGTTGCGGTGTACAACCACTATAAGCGCATTTATCTGGCAGAGGATTCCGATGTGGAGCTGCAGAAAAGCAATATTCTGCTGATCGGCCCCACAGGCTCCGGCAAAACCCTTTTTGCCCAGACACTTGCAAAAATCCTGAACGTCCCGTTTGCAATCGCTGACGCCACTACCCTGACGGAAGCCGGTTATGTGGGCGACGACGTTGAAAACATTCTCCTGCGCCTGCTTCAGGCAGCAGACTTTGATGTTGACCTGGCAGAGCACGGCATCATTTATATTGATGAAATGGATAAAATCGCCCGTAAGAGTGAGAATACCTCCATTACCCGTGACGTTTCTGGCGAAGGCGTTCAGCAGGCTCTGCTGAAGATCCTCGAAGGAACAGTTGCCAGCGTTCCTCCTCAGGGTGGCCGGAAGCATCCCCAGCAGGAAATGATTCAGGTGAACACCACCAATATTCTGTTCATCTGCGGCGGCGCATTCGATGGCCTGGACAAGATTATCGAAGCACGTACAGACCGGTCTGCCATCGGTTTTGATGCACCGGTGGAAAGCCGGAAAAACCGGGATGTGGGCAAGCTTCTTGCACAGGTGGAACCCTATGATCTTCTCAAGTTCGGAATTATTCCCGAGCTGGTTGGCCGCCTGCCGGTCATCACATCCCTGCAGAGTTTGAATAAGGACGATTTGGTCCGTATTCTGGTCGAACCGAAAAATGCACTGACCAGACAGTATCAGAAGCTGCTTGATCTGGACCATGTGGAACTGGAGATCCAGCCTGAGGCACTTGCACTGATTGCCCAGAAGGCCATCGATCGTCAGATCGGTGCCCGCGGACTTCGTGCGGTTCTCGAGCAGGTCATGATTCCCATTATGTATCAGATTCCGTCTGATCTGTCCATCAGCAAGGTGGTTATTACACCGGAGTGTGTGGAGAGCGGTACACCTGTGGTCGTTCGTGACCCTGAAAAGCCCCGCCCCAAGCCCGGTGTCAGGCAATAAAATATTTTCAAACTTAGGAAGGGGGTAGGTTCTACCTCCTTCTTTCTCACACAAATACAAAGGAAGGTGACATCGTGAGCGAACATATTGTATCCGGCAGATTACCAATTCTGGCTCTGCGTGGAATTGTTGTATATCCGGAGCAGACTACCCATTTTGAAGTGGGTCGTAGTCAGTCGGTAAAGGCTCTTGAAGATGCCATGCTGCACGATCAGAACATTCTGCTGATTCCTCAGAAGAACATTCTGGATGAAAATCCGGGTTTGGATGACCTGTACCATGTTGGTACGGTTGCTCAGATCAAGCAGGTTCTGAAAACACAAGGCGAAACTACCCGGGTCCTGGTTACGGGACTCTGTAGAGCCAGAATTACCGACCTTTCCCAGACCGAGCCGTTTTTGGCCGGTATTGTTGAGTCGATTCCCGAATCGGAAGAAGCCGATTCCCTGGATAACCGTGCTATGCGCAGAGAGGCTAACAGCCTGTTTGCCTCCTATATGGAGATGCTGGATCATCCTGCACAGGTTTTGCAGCTGAAGATGGTTGTTTCCGAAAAATCGGGTTTCCTGGCAGACTCCATTGCCCAGATTGCAAATTTTGAATACGAGGACAAAACCAGGCTCCTGTGCCAGCTGGAACCTGTGACCAGACTTGAAACCGTTATCCGCCTTCTTCAGCAGGAAATGCAGATGCTTCGTCTGGCTTCCGAAATTCAGGAGAAGACAAAGGCTGAAATCGACCAGCATCAGCGGGACTATTATCTGCGCGAGCAGATGAAGGTGATCCGGGATGAGCTGGGCGAGGATGACGATGAAGCTGAAGCAAGAGAGTACGAGCAAAAAATCAGATCGCTGAAGCTGGAGCCGGAATCGGAGAACAAGCTTCTCAAGGATCTGGACCGAATGATGAAGCAGCCCTTTGGCTCGTCCGAAGCTGCTGTACTTCGGAATTATCTGGATACGGTTCTGGAACTGCCCTGGAACGTAAAGACCAAAGAACGTGTGGATATGGAAGCTGCCAGAAAGGTTCTGGATAAAGGCCATTACGGCATGCAGAAAGTAAAGGAACGTATTCTTGAGTCCATTGCTGTCCGTGTCATGGCACCGGAGATGCCTCCGCAGATCCTGTGTCTGGTTGGACCTCCAGGCGTTGGCAAAACTTCCATTGCGTACTCCATTGCACGGAGCCTGAATCGGAAAATGGCCCGGATTTCTCTGGGTGGTGTTCACGACGAAGCAGACATCCGCGGCCACAGAAAAACTTACATCGGAGCCATGCCCGGCCGTATTCTGACCGGACTGACACAGGCCGGTTCTTCGAATCCTGTGCTGCTTCTGGATGAAGTGGACAAAATGGGCACAGACTACCGGGGAGATCCCAGCGCTGCGCTGCTGGAGGTTCTTGACTCCGAGCAGAACCGTACATACCGGGATCATTACGTGGAAATTCCCTTTGATCTGAGTGATGTGATGTTTATCACTACCGCAAACACGCTGGATACTGTGCCCAGACCGCTTCTGGACCGTATGGAGATCATTGAACTCGGTTCCTATACGGACGAAGAAAAGGTTATGATTTCCAAGGAACATCTGATCCCCAAGCAGCTGGCAAAGCACGGCCTGAAGAAAAGCCAGCTGCGAATTTCTGAGGACACCATTCGCAGTATCATCAGAGGCTATACCCGTGAATCCGGTGTAAGAAATCTGGAAAGATGCTTCGCCGAAATCTGCCGGAAGGCGGATATTCAGCTTTTGTCGCAGGAAGAGCACAAGCGTATTACCGTTACTGCGTCTAATCTGGAGACTTTTCTGGGTGTCCGGAAATACATTCCGGAGCATCTGTCCAAGGTGGATCAGATTGGTCTTGTCACAGGTCTTGCCTGGACCAGCGTGGGCGGTGAAACTCTGGAAGTGGAAGTCAACGTGATGGAAGGTTCCGGAAAGCTGGAGTTGACCGGAAACCTCGGCGATGTGATGAAGGAATCTGCCCATGCAGCGCTCAGCTATATCCGGGCAAATGCCCAGAAGCTGGAAGTTCCTGCTGATTTTTACAAAACAAAAGATATCCATGTCCATTTCCCTGAGGGCGCGGTGCCCAAGGACGGTCCTTCTGCCGGCGTAACGGTATGTACAGCCATTGTATCCGCTTTGACAGGCCAGCCTGTGCGGCGTGATGTGGCGATGACCGGCGAAATTTCCATTCGCGGCCGGGTTATGGCCATCGGTGGTCTGAAGGAAAAGACTATGGCTGCTCTGCGGCACGGCGTCAAAACCGTCATCATTCCCAAAGAAAATGAGCGTGATCTGGAAGAAATCGATCCGCTGGTAAGGGCTTCGCTTAGCTTTGTAACGGCAGAAACTGTGGATACCGTGCTGGATACGGCGCTGAACCGCGGGCATGCAATGCCTGCGCCTGTGATGCCTGAACTGCCGGTGGAAGCCAATTCCAAGCGTCAGACGCCGGCAATCCGGCAGTGAGGTGTTCTATGAATTTACAGATGGTCGATTTTTTGATTTCCGCGGCTTCTCCCAAGGATTTCCCAGGGAAGAAACTTCCGGAAATTGCGTTCGCAGGAAAATCCAACGTCGGCAAGTCCTCGGTCATTAATCGTCTGCTCCAGCGAAAGAACTTCGCCAGAGTAGGGGAGCGGCCCGGTAAAACCGTGCACATCAATTATTTCACTGTTGACAAAACCTGCTATTTTGTAGACCTTCCTGGCTACGGCTTTGCCAAGGTTTCTCAGTCAGAAAAGCAGCGCTGGAGCCAACTGATGGAAGATTATTTTGCAGCGAACCGGATTACGCTGGGAATCCTGATTGTGGACTACCGCCATCCGCCTACGAACAATGATATTACAATGGCAAGATGGTTCCTTGACAGCGGCTGTCCTTTTGTGGTAGTTGCCAACAAATCTGACAAGCTGAAAAAAAGTGAGTTGGAGCCCAATCTCGTAACCATCCGCAAGGATCTTGAACTTCCGGAAGATTGTCCTATCATTCCGTTTTCTGCTGAAAAGGGAACCGGTCGGGATGAACTTCTTCGCACGATCCTGAAAGCTGTGGAACAGTTCAAAAAAATTTGACGTAAGAGAAAAAGTTTTTGCGCTTGTATTTCAATAATGTATAAAAATTCCGGAGATTGTTTCTAATAAACAATCTCCGGAATTCTTGTTTGAAAATCCAGTGCCCGTTCGGATTTTCCCTGACGAGTGGATATATACCTGCAGCATAAAAGGTACGTCACAGCCCCGGAAGGGGACAGTTCCGTACCTTGCAATGCTTTTTCAGTAATCTCAGGCGCCAATAGCTTCCTTAAGTGCCTGGGCCAGCTGGTCAGGGCAGGAAGTAGATTTGCCGCCGCAGGTAATTCCTTCGGTTTTTGCGATGACATCTTCGGCCTTCATGCCTTCAATCAGAGAGCTGATGCCCTTCAGATTGCCGTTGCAGCCGCCGATGAAACGGACATTTTTTACAATACCGTCCTCAAGATCAAAGAAAATTCGCTGAGAGCAAGTGCCTTTGGTTTTGTATTCGTACTGCATAATGTTGGATTCCTTTCTGTACTACATAATTGTCAGATTATTAAATCTGCAAATTCTGCCTGAACCAGTTCTGCAAGTTCAACCGGAGGTACCACCATCTGGTGACCACGTTCTCCGGCGGACAGGGCGATCTGATCAAAAAGCTGGCAGGTTTCGTCAATAAATGTGGGATATTTTTTCTTCATTCCAACAGGACTGCAGCCACCGCGGATATATCCGGTAAGTCCCAGCAGTTCTTTGACGTGAATCAGCGCCATATTTTTGTCTCCGGCAGCTCTGGCGGCTTTCTTGAGATCCAGCTCAAAACAAACCGGGATGCAGAATACGTTGATCCCTGTACGCTCTCCGCGGGCGACCAGCGTTTTATAGACCTGCTCTGCAGGCATGCCGATTGCTTCTGCAGCGTGATTGCCGCTGAGATCATTTTCGTCGTACTCATAAAAAAATTCGCGGCAGGAAATTCCGGCCTGTTCCACGAGACGAACTGCATTTGTTTTGTTTGCCATTTCTCATCACCGCTCTGTATTATACGACAATCTGTTGATTTCTGCAAGTAGGAATCAAAACTTTGCTTGCAGGGCATCCTACGAAAAAAGGAGGATGCGATATGGAGCTACAAAATCAGAACGAATCCAAAAATGATCAGCAGGCTCAGATTGTGGAACTGGGATCGGACATTACAAAGAGCAAAAAGGGAAATATCTATACCCTGACGATCATCGGACAGGTTGAAGGTCATCAGGTACTGCCTGAAACCTGCAAAACCACAAAATATGAGCACGTTCTGCCGCTTCTGGCCGGAATTGAAGAAAGTGACGATATCGACGGTCTGCTTTTGCTTCTGAATACGGTGGGCGGAGATATTGAGGCAGGGCTTGCCATTGCTGAAATGATTGCAGGCATGAAAAAACCCACAGTCTCACTCGTACTGGGCGGTGGACATTCGATTGGAATTCCTCTGGCGGTGTGTACCAAAAAATCTTTTATTACGCAGACTGCCAGCATGACTGTTCATCCTGTGCGGATGACCGGTCTGGTGGTGGGAGCCCCCCAGACGTATCGTTATTTTCAGCGTATTCAGGAACAAATTGCGGATTTTGTGACAGAGAACTCCGGAATCACCAGAAAAAAATTTGAACATTATATGATGGCAACCGGAGAAATAGCGACAGATGTTGGCACAATCCTGTATGGTAAAGAAGCAGTTGCCTCCGGCCTGATCGATGAGCTTGGTGGTCTGAGCGATGCCCTGTCTGCACTCCATGCAATGATCGACGCGGGAAAACTATCTGAAAAACAACTGTAAACGCAGGGATTTTGCAGGCTTTTTTCCAATCCGGGGTGGAAATCTTCCAGCTTTTGTGATATCATAGTAGGATAAGAAAGTATAAGGGAGATGATGCCCCAAATGGATTGGTTACGTTCGATCATATATGGGTTTGTTACGGGAGCGGCAGAGTTTCTGCCGATTTCTTCAGTTGCACATGGGGAGATTGTCCTGAAAATTTTGGGAGCGGAAAGCAATCAGACTCTGCTGAGTCTGATGACACGGATTGGTATGCTCGCTGCGGTTTTTTGTGCCTGCAGTGCGCAGTTCCGTACAATCCGTCATGACTGCAGAATCTCTTCCGGACGCAGGCGGTCTGCTGCAGCAGAGGGCGTTTTTACCATGCGCCTGTTCAGGACAGCGCTTGTTCCACTGATTATCTGTTATCTTTTTTCCAGAAAAGCGGCTTCTTTTGACGGAAAATTTCAGTACCTTGCGGTATTCCTTGTTATAAACGGACTGCTTATTTTCTTTCCGGAGTATCTGCCTTCTGCGAACAAGGATTCCCGATCTGTGGCAGGATATCATGGCATCCTGCTTGGCCTGGGAGCCGGTATGTCCGTGCTCCCGGGAATTTCTGCTGTGGCAGCTGTTACATCCCTGGGGAGTGCGCTTGGTATGAAACGCCAGTTTGCTCTGGATTTTGCGTTTCTTCTGACGATTCCGGTTCTGGTAATCGGAATTCTCCTAAACGCTGCTGTACTGGCAGTCGGCGGAATCGGAACGATTTCCGTGCTGATCCTGATTCGCTATATTCTGGCTGCGCTGATGGCGTTTGCCGGGAGTTGGTGCGCAATTCTGCTGATGCGTTTCCTCTCTGTGAACATCGGATATTCCTGGTTTGCGTATTACAGCTGGGGTGCAGCTCTGTTTTCGTTTATTCTGTTTATGACTATCTAGAAGGAGGTTTCTCATGGCTGAAAAGAAACATTCTCGTAACAGCGGGAACAGTGGAAAGAAAAGCAGTTCCCGCAGCGTTCCTTCCAATAAAAAGCAGGCTTCCGGACGTCCGACTGCTGCAGACCGTGCGGTTCACGATGTAGCCGTGGAGCAGTCTGGCATACCAGTGCGGATTGTCAGTGCAATCGTCTGTTTTGCGCTGGCTGTCCTGTTTCTGGTGGTTTTGCTGAAACCGGACGGATATATTCTGCTGGCAGTGCAGAATGTTATGCAGGGCTTGTTTGGCAAAGTTGGCTTTTACATATCCATTCCGACGCTGTTGTTTGCCTGCTATGTTCTGCTGGTAAACCGAAAGACACCCATTGCCATGCAGCTGATCTGTGCAGTATTGTTTGCGATTCTCTGCGGAACCCTCAGTCATGTTGCAATGAATCCGGTGCTTAACGGGAATTTCTTTGTGAAGGTTCGTACCTTGTACAGAGGTGGCTGTCTTGGAACTTCCGGTGGCGTAATCTGCGGAGTTTTAGGAATGCTGGTACGAATGCTGTTCGGAAGTATTTACTCATATATTGTTCTGGTTGTCGGCATGATTCTCACACTTCTGGCATCTTTCCGGATTACAGTATTCGGAATTCTTCGGGCAATTCGCAGCTTCCATGAGGAAGAGGATGAAGAAGACGAAGAGTTTGAGCCCGTGGACCATTCTGCTGCATTTGTCAATACCATTGTGCAGAAGCGGGAAGAAATGAACCGCCGGCGCATGGAACACGAGGAACTGCAGAGAATCCGCCAGATGAATGCGGAAAGAGCAGAAAATCCTGAACCGAGAAGAAAAAGGAAAAACAAAGAAAAATCTGATTTTATGAGTGAAATCAGCGTCGATCCCTGTGAGCCGATTTGTGCTGAAAGAACGATCCAGGAAAAAATTGCTCCGGAGATGGACGAACCTGTACAGAACATTCCTGCAGAAATGCCTGCGGATATTCCGATTCCTGTGACCCCGGAACCTGTTCTGACGCAGATGCCCCCATTGGTCCCTGAGGCCATCGCGGATCCGGTTCCTGCGGCTTCCGTGGATGTTCCGAAGAAAGTTACCAGCAAAGAGGCTGCTACCTCTGCGCAGCAGGTGGCTCAGGAGATTGCGCAGGGTGCAATGGCAGAGAAAGTAGAATACTGCTATCCGCCCATTGATCTTTTGGGCAAGCCTTCCAGAAATGTTGCAGACGGTACGGATGAAATGCGCGAAAATTCCCGCCGCCTGAACGAAACCCTTGCAAGCTTTAAAATTGAAGCGCACATTGTCAATGTCACCCGTGGTCCCAGTGTAACCCGATACGAAGTTGAGCTTGAAAAAGGCGTACGTCTGAATAAACTTACCGGAAGTGCAGACGATATTGCCCTGAGCCTGGGTGCATCCGGCGTGCGAATTGCTGCTGTCCCCGGCAAGATTGCCGTTGTCGGCATTGAAGTACCGAACCGTACGGTCACTACAGTAACCCTTCGTGAGGTAATTGATTCTCCGGAATTTAAAAAGGCAAAATCCAAATCGTCCTTTGCCGTGGGTAAGGATATCGGCGGCTCCTGCATTGTCGGCAATATTGCAAAGCTTCCGCACATGCTGATTGCCGGTACGACAGGTTCCGGTAAGTCCGTATGTATGAATTCTATCATTATTTCGCTGCTTTACAAATCCAGTCCGGAAGAAGTAAAGCTTATCATGGTTGACCCTAAAATGGTGGAACTGGGCATCTATAACGGCATTCCGCATCTTCTGATTCCTGTGGTTACCGATCCCAAAAAGGCGGCAGGTTCCCTGCAGTGGGCAGTGTCTGAAATGCTTCGGCGCTACAGAGCCATGTCTGATCTGGGTGTTCGGGATCTGGAATCCTACAACAGCATTATCGAAAGTCAGGGCGAGGACGGCGAAAAGCTGCCGCAGGTTGTTGTGATTATTGATGAGCTGGCGGACCTGATGCTGGTTGCCGCAAAGGAAGTGGAAGAATCCATCTGCCGGATTGCTCAGATGGGCCGTGCAGCAGGTATTCATCTGATTATTGCAACCCAGAGACCGTCTGCAGACGTGATTACCGGCCTGATGAAGGCCAACATCCCCTCCAGAATTGCATTTGCAGTGGCTTCTGCCATGGAATCGCGAATCATTCTTGATACACAAGGAGCTGAAAAACTGGTTGGCAAGGGTGATATGCTCTATGCGCCCATCGGTTCCGGAAAGCCTCTTCGTGTTCAGGGTTGCTTTGTCACAGACAGTGAAGTAGAAAGTGTGGCTACCTACATCAAGGAGCACTATACCACCGAATACGATGAAAAGGTTATGGAGGAAATTGAGCAGAAAGCTGCTCAGGCAGGTACCGGAAAGCCCTCCGGCGGATCGGATACCATGCCCAATGCAGATGAGCAGGCCTATGATGAACTGCTTCCTGCGGCAGTGGATGTTGTTCTTGAGACAGGACAGGCCTCCGTTTCCATGCTGCAGAGAAGACTGAAGCTTGGCTATGCAAGAGCGGCCAGAATTGTGGATGAAATGGAAGAAATGGGAGTTGTCGGCCCGTTCCAGGGCAGCAAACCCAGAACAATTTTGGTTACCAAGGAACAGTGGGCATCCATGCAGGGAAGCCCTGCTCCAGAACAACCTCAGATGGATTTCCAGGACTTTGATGTTGAGCCGGAAAATCCTGGGGAGGACTTTTCCTAATTCTATTCCGGTGAATGCTTCACCGATAGAACCATCCGGGATTCCGGAAAATATATGCATCGCATCCGGTGGTCCGGAGCGACAGCAAGGAGGATTTATTCATATGAACAAGAGAAAGCAGCACAGACGTGTTCTTGTGCTTACGCAGATGGCAGTGCTGATTGCAATCATGCTGCTTCTGGAACTGACCGGCATCGGAATGCTAAAGATCGGTCCGCTTGAGATGACCATCCTGCAATTCCCTGTGATTGTCGGTGCCATTCTCATGGGTCCTGGAGCAGGTGCCGGACTGGGACTGGCCTTTGGCCTGATCAGCTTCTGGGAATGCTTCGGCAAAAGCCCTTTCGGAGTGACCCTGCTGGGAATCAATCCGCTGTTTACATTTCTTGTATGTGTACCCACGCGTACACTGGTCGGTCTGCTGTGCGGCCTGATATACCGGGCTATGGAGAAGGCTTTGGTCTCCGGGCGGGAAAATCCCAGTCAGGGAAGAATCCTTGCGCCGTATGTTGTGGCCAGCCTGTCGGGTGCTTTACTCAATACGGTTCTGTTTACCGCAACGCTCCTGTGTCTTTTTGGTTCGACGGACTACATCCGCGGCTTTATGGACACCATGGGTGCAACCAATCCAGTAACCTTTGCATTCCTGTTTGTGGGTGTACAAGGCTTGGTGGAAGCAATCGTGTGTGCATTCCTGGGAACTGTGGTCAGCCGCAGTGTTCGTTCGGTCGTAAAAAAATAAGTTTTTTCTCAGAGACCTGCGATCATTTGCGTACGCCAGATAAGGAAGTAATTCTAAAAATACAAATACTCATTCATCTGGTGATGCTGAGCTGATTTACGTATAACCATCTATCAGGGGTGATCCTTTGGGATTGCCCCTGATTTTTTTGCTTTCTCCGACAGTAGGAGAATGATAAAAGTTTTTCTTTTTGCCGTGAAAAGGATTTTGGGGAGAACCCCAACCCCTTTTCACAACCGGTAATCACACGGTTCCTAAAAAAGTTGGCAAATTCAGCAGACTATAGTATAATACTGAGAAAATAAAGTGTTAGACTTATCAAAATAATCATAACAGGTAAATTTCAGAAAGATAAGAGGTTAAAAGAAGAACAGACGGAACTTTATTGGGTTTGAAAATCGCTTATTACCGTGTCAACGGAAATGCATAGAACGAGGTGATGCCTACAGGCACAGCTCAATATCATAAACTGCTTTTTTCAGTAGATTTATCATATTCACAAAATCTAAAAGATCATAAAACGGGAGGTCTATCATGTTAGATTTCAGTATCGGAGAAATGCAGGAAATGCAGAGGACACTTCAGGAGAAGTACAAGGACAAATGGGAGCCGGTAAATCCCGAAACAGGAAAAACCAAGCTGCTGTGGATGATAGGCGAGGTTGGGGAAGTCATTGACATCATCAAAAAGAACGGCCACGAAAAAGCCGTTGGTTCCCTGCGTGAGGATCTGGTGGAGGAGCTGGCGGATGTGCTCATGTACTACAATGACGCCCTTCTATGCTATCGCATCACCCCGCAGGAACTGAAGGAATCCTATGAAAAAAAATTCCGCCGTAACATGGAGCGGTGGTAAAATAATACGCCCCCGACGATTGCCATTGCAACGAAAAAAACAAATCCAATACCATCTGCCTGGGAAATGGCAGATGAGTATCGGCTGAATAGCATTCAATACACAGTATCTGTTTTGAAACTTCCCCAGAAAGAGAAAGATGAAGCCGGTTCATCATGTGATAGCCTTATTCTAATTTTCTCAACACTTAGAGAATCCAAATGCACATTTACAAGGGTAGTGAATATAGAAAGTAGAGATAGGTTTTCAGAAAAAAGCGTCTGCATCATCTTAGCGAGCATACTGTTATACTCCCATGAGTCATAAAACGGTGCAATCGTCAGGAGCGGACTCCTAAAACCTCCGCAGAAAAGAATATAAGAAAAGATCAGCGGGTGTCGGGATTTTTCGGCACCTGCTGTTTCTGTTCTGTAGAAAGCTTGGGCATCAGGGCATCCCTGAAAATGCCCTCCTTTGGTAACGGTGGCAATCCAAAGAAGATGCTCGATAAGATCATACAGCTATTCTTAGATGAAGAGAATCCGGGAAAACCTCCAGGACTGTCAATTCATCGCATAAAAGGAGATACGGTACAGCCTCCAAATGGGACTGTACCGTATCTCCTAAAAAATTCCTTATAGGGCTTAGCCATTTGACTGCAGGCCGTTTTTTGTATGCATAAGCGGTGTGTTCCGGCATAGGGTATTGCAGGAGTGATGCAAATGAGATGCGCATGGAATGAGCTGATGGGAATTCTTCCGCCTTGGCTCCGGCAGCAGACAGAAGACAGGGACAACCTGCAGGAGATACGCCTCCGCAAGGGGTTACCGCCTGAACTGATCCGATCTGAAGGTTCCCAGGTGCTGCTGCGGAAAATCACGGAACAGGATCTGGATTTTTGCGTTAATATGGCTTCTCGCTATTCCCCGTGGACCGCAGAATCACTTGCCGAAGGATACCTGACCGCTCCGGGAGGCCACAGAATCGGACTTTGCGGGCAGGCAGTTGTCCGGAACGGAACTGTGACGGCAATCAAAAATATAAGCTCTCTGTGTATCCGGGTAGCAAGGGATGTACCGGGAATCGGAAAGCAGGCAGCTTTGCTGGACGGAAATATTCTGGTGATCGGTGCGCCCGGAGCGGGAAAGACAACCCTGCTGCGGGACATTGTCAGGACCATTTCCGACCGGGGGCCGGGGAGCGTCGCCGTAGTGGACCAGCGGGAGGAACTCTTCCCGGAATCAGGCGGCGTGCGCTGTTTTCCGGGCGGCATCCGGACAGATGTGCTTTCCGGATGTCCGAAACCGGAAGGTATTGATCTTGTTCTCAGGTGTATGGGACCGGCTGTTATTGCTCTGGATGAAATCACGGCAGAAGCAGACTGCAGTGCGCTGATCCGGGCAGGCTGGTGCGGTGTCAGGCTGCTGGCAACTGCACACGCAGGTTCCGTAAAAGATTTGCAGTCGAGGCAGATTTACAGAAAGCTGTGGGAAAGCCGCCTGTTTGACCACGTTCTAGTGATGCACCCGGACAAGTCCTGGCATCGGGAAGGAATGGAGGAATCAGAATGAAAATACTGGGCGCAATGCTTGTTATAGCCGGCTGCGCAGGAACCGGAATATATATGGCAGCAGCCTGGCGCAGGGAAGAAAAACTTCTGAAAGAGCTAAGTGGAACCTTTTCGTTTATGCAGCGGGAAATGGAGTGCCGTGTGACTCCGCTTCCGGAGCTGTGCCGAAAATGCGCCGGACAGGCCTCCGGAAAAATCAGGAAGATTTTCCTGTGCTTGCAGGAAGAACTGGAAAGTCAGATTTTCCCGGATGTAAGCCGCTGTATGGCATCAGCGCTGGAGAAAAATCCGGATCTGCCGGATTCCTGTGCTTGTGCGCTGAAAGATGCAGGAAATTTTCTTGGAAAATTTGATCTTACCGGTCAGCTAGCCGCACTGGCCGAGGCAGCAGTTTCCTGCAGAAATCTGAGTGAATCCATGCAGCAGCGCAGAAGTGAACGGGCCGGCAGTTATCAGACACTGGGACTGTGCGCAGGAGCGGCCCTGGCAATTCTATTTTTGTAGCGTATGGAAATTGATCTGATTTTTAAAATTGCGGCCATAGGAATTATTGTTTCGATTCTTAACCAGGTCCTGGCCAGGTCGGGCCGGGAAGAACAGGCGACGATGACGACGCTGGCGGGGCTGGTTGTCGTACTGATGATGATTGCTCAGAAAATTTCGGATCTGTTCGACCTGGTAAAAACCTTGTTTCATTTCTGATGGATACTTATTTTCAGGTAGTTGCTGCCGTTCTGGTAGCCGTGGTCCTGAGCATGGTTCTCGGAAAATATTCCGGCGGGATTTCCATTCTTCTGAGCATCGGTGTGTGCTGCATGATTGCCATTGCTGCAGTGCAGTTTCTCAAACCGGTACTGGGATTTTGGGAGCAGCTGCAGAAAGTCGGACAGATCAGCAATTCCTGGCTGATCATTCTGACAAAGGTGGTGGGTATCAGTCTGATTTCCGAAATTGCAGTGCTGATATGCACCGATTCGGGAAATGCATCTCTGGGCAAGGCAATTCAGATTCTGTCAGCTGCGGTGGTTCTCTGGCTGTCCATACCGCTGCTGCAGGAGCTGCTATCTCTGATTCAAAAGATATTGGGGGACACATGAGACGGATTTTTACGGTAATATTGCTGCTTGGATTTCTGATTGTGCCCGTACATGCATCGGAACTGACTCCGCCTACGGTTCCCGAGCACGTGGCAGATCTGATGCCACAGGAGCCGGAAACTTTTGCCGAGGGACTCTGGTTTGTGATACGCCATGCTGCGGCAGAACTGGAGCCGGCACTTGCACAGGCGGCCCGAAACTGCCTTGCGATTACTGCAGCAGTTCTTCTGACATCTACGCTGCATCTTTTCTCGGGTGAAAAAAAGCATGTAGCCAATCTGGTATGTACACTTGTCATTTCCACAATCCTTCTGGGCCCGGCAAGTACTCTGATTCGGATGGGAATGGAAACGGTTAGTTCACTCAGCGAATATGGAAAACTGCTGCTTCCCGTCATGACAGCTGCTCTGGCAGCCCAGGGTGGGGCGGTTACCTCGGCTGCACTCTATACGGGAACGATGGTGTTTGACACTGTGCTCGGAGATATTCTTACGAAGCTGCTTGTTCCAACTGTTTCGGCCTATCTGGCGCTGGCTGTTGCCAACAGTGCCATGAAGGAAGATGTGTTGAAACGACTTCGTGATTTTGCGAAGTGGCTTATGACCTGGATACTTAAAACGGTGATCTATGTTTATATGGCATATATGGGGGTTACCGGTGTAATCAGCGGCAGTGCCGATGCATCCGCACTGAAAATGACCAAGATTGCCATTTCGGGCATGGTCCCTGTGGTGGGCGGAATGCTGGCAGATGCGTCGGAAACAATTCTGATCAGCGCTGGTCTCGTGAAAAATGCAGTGGGCGTTTATGGCCTGCTGGCTGTTCTTGCAATCTGGATCAGGCCGTTCCTTAGGATCGGCGTTCAGTATCTGCTTCTGAAGCTGACAGCAGCAGTGTGCAGTGTCTATGGTACGGAGGATTCCTCCGGGCTGATTCAGGACTTTTCCGCCGCTCTGGGATTGCTGCTGGCTGCAACCGGGACAATGTGCCTGCTGCTCCTGATCAGTACCATATGTTTTGTAAAGGGGGCGGGGTGATGGACAGCATTCGCCAGTACCTCCTTTCGGTTACTGCAGCGGCGCTGATCTGCGCAATTGCAAGGCAGCTGACCGGCAGCAAAGGCTCTGCCGGCACAGTTATTCGTATTATAGCCGGCATCTTTCTGACGGTGACCGTAATTTCACCGCTGGCTGAATTCTCGGTAGACGGCTGGAGTGATTATATCCGTGACCTGCAGACGGATGCAGGGGATGCCGTAGCCGAGGGAGAACGAATTCTGTCTGACAATCTCAATGAGGTTATAAAGCAGCGGACGGAAGCATATATCTTGGATAAAGCAAATATGCTGGATGCGGAGGTGACTGTGGAAGTGACAAACCGGAGCGGAACGCTGCCTGTGCCGGAGCGGATTGTAATTCACGGAAGACTTTCTCCCTATGCCAAAAAAAGACTGGAGGAACTGATCGTGCAGGATCTTGGCGTTGCAAAGGAGTGTCTGGAATGGACTGGCTAAAATTCAGAAAGTCGGTTCCGGCTTTCGTGCAAAAATACAGATACGCTTTTCTAGTGGTAGTGCTTGGGCTGATTCTGATGTCGGTTCCCGGACGCAGAAAACCTGCTGAGCAGCCTGAAGCGGAACCTCCCGCTGTGACGGAAAGCACGGAAGAAAAACTGGAACACATTCTGGAAAAAATTGAAGGTGCGGGAAGCGTTCGGGTTCTTCTGACTGAGTCCGGCGGATCCCGTACGGTTTATCAGACGGACAGGGAAGGACCGCAGGATTCCTGCAGAGAAAATACGGTAATTGTCACGGACAGCCAGCGCCGTGAAACGGGCCTGATTCAGCAGGTGAATCCGCCTGTCTGGCAGGGTGCAGTGATTGTTTGCCAGGGGGCCGGAAACGATGTGGTGAGATTGGCTGTGGTTGAGGCGGTTTCGTGTGTGACGGGCCTGGGGGCCGATCGAATTTCTGTGTTGAAGATGAATTGAATGGGGGATTTTCTTATGAAAAACTGGAAGAAAAATCTGACGGCGGCAGCCATCCTTGTAACGGTCTGCTCAGGAATTTACATCAACTGGCGTTACAGTGAGAAGCCTGTAAAGGACTTTACGGAAACGCTGGATGCCGACCGGATTCTGTCCGAGGATACACTTGTTATGAATCCGGACGAACCAGGAAAGCTTACTGAAAGTGTGGCAGCTGGCGGAAAGGATTATTTTGCGGCGGTCAGACTTTCCAGACAGCAGGCCCGTGACGGAGCGGTGGATCTGCTTCAGGAGGCAATGTCGTATAATGAAGGGGAAGAAGCCTCTGATTCATCTGCCCAGCTGGAAAATATCGTCCAGACTGCTTTGAGCGAAGCCCAGATTGAAAGTCTGGTTGTGGCAAAAGGCTATACTGACTGCGTAGCCTATATGAGTGAAGACGGAATTTCCGTGGCAGTTGCAGCTCCCGAGGGAGGCTTGCAGCAAAAGGATGTAGCCGTGATTACGGATATCGTTTTGAATCAGTCCGACTACCATATCCCCCAGATCCGGGTGGTAGAGGTGCCCTGATTTCCTGCGGACCCACGCTGAAGCCGGATTGCTTCAGCGTGGGTTTCCTGTCAGTATTTTCAGCCCTGCGCAGAAAATAGTTGTATTTTTTCCGAAATGTGGTACAATAAACAAAACAGATATCGTCTGAAGACGAATCCATGATACAGGAGGTATTCCCAATGGCTGAAAATAAGCAATACGTCACACAAATCCAGGAAAACGGTTCTGTTCAGATTTCTGAGGAAGTGATCGGGACCATCGTTACACTGGCACTTGGAGACGTGGAAGGTGTTGCAGGTCTGGCCGCCAAGAGCGGTGCCAATATTTCTGATTTTTCCGATATTGTTGAGATCATCGGCATCAAAAACCGCGGTAAGGGATTGAAGATTACCATTACAGAAGACGATGACCTGTATGTCGACTGCTACATCAACGTTAAGTTTGGTCAGAGCGTAGTCGGCGTTGCACGGGCGGTTCAGGATGCAGTTCGTTCTGCTGTTGAATCCACCCTAAATATTAAAGTTGCCGGTATCAATGTCAGTGTCTGTGGCATTGTACGACAGTAAGGCGGTATTATGACGAGAGCAAATGCCAGAGAACTGGCGGTACATTTGATTTTTTCCCGGGAGTTCACCGGAGAAGAACCCGAGCAGGTTGTTGCGACCAGACTTTCCAAAGAGTACTATGAAAAACTGGCATCTGAGAATGATGTCTATTCCGAGCGCCCCAGCCGGAAGCAGCTGTCCTATATCGATCAGGTGGTTGCAGGTGTTGCAAATCGACAGGATGAGCTGAACGAGCAGATTCAGAATCACTCCATTGGCTGGGATATCAAGCGTATTTCCCGCCTGAGCCGTGCAGTTATGCAGTTGGCTCTGTTTGAAATGATGTATGTGGAAGATGTTCCCACCGGTGTTGCCATCAATGAGGCTGTCCGGATCGTGAAAAAATATGAAGGCGAAGATGCCGGTTCCTTTGTAAATGGAATTCTGGGTGCCTGTGCCCGGAGTCTGGAGAAAAAGGAAAGCGTTCAGACTGAACAGGCAGCAGAAACTGCCGTGCAGGATGAAGTTCAGACTGAAACAGCCGAGGAAATCGAGGAAGCCTGATGAAAGTTGTGGGATTTGATACCAGCAATTACACCACTTCCATTGCCTGGTTTGATGGCAATGGTGGTGAAAATTGCTCCAGGTTGCTTCCTGTTCGCCAGGGAGAGCTTGGCCTTCGCCAATCAGATGCCCTTTTTGCACATATCAAAAGCCTGCCGGAGCTTTCTGGCAGGCTGTTTTCCGGTGTGTCAGCAGAAGACATCGGTGCAGTCGGCGTCAGCACACGCCCCAGAGCGGTAGAAGGAAGCTATATGCCCTGTTTTCTGGCAGGAATTTCTCAGGCCAGACTTCTGGGTGAGGCACTTCATGTGCCGGTTGTGGAGGTCTCTCATCAGCAGGGACATGTTGCAGCCGCCCTGTGGAGTGCAGGCCGGCTGGATCTGATGGACAAGCCCCATCTGGCATGGCATCTTTCCGGCGGCACAACGGAGCTTCTGCTGGTAGAACCGGAAGGTAAAAATGTCTGCTGCACAAAAATCGGCGGCACGACGGACATTTCTGCCGGCCAGCTGATTGACAGAACAGGCCAGCTTCTGGAGCTTCCGTTTCCTTCGGGAAAACACCTGGATGCCCTGAGCAGGGAAGCAGAAAGCAAGGAAGTTTTCCGTGTCAAATGTCCCGGACTGGAGTTTTCTCTGTCCGGTGTGCAGAACAAAGTGATGCAGTTTCATGAAAAATACGCAAATCCCGCGGAAACAGCTGCCTATGCACTGCGGTGCGTATCCGGAGCAGTTCTGCAGGCTTCTAAAAATGCGTTGAAAGAATATCCCGGTCTGGAGATCGTCTTTTCCGGCGGTGTTGCTTCCAATTCCATGCTCAGAGATGTGATGAAACCGCTGAAGCCTGTTTTTGCGCAGCCTCAGTTTTCTACGGATAATGCCATGGGTGTGGCAATTCTGACATATCGTTCTCTGGAGGTGTGATATGGGTCAGCAGGTTCTGTCCATTTCCCAGGTTAATGATTACATCAAATCCATGATGGACGGGGATCGGCTTCTTTCTGGAATTGCTGTCCGGGGAGAGGTCAGCAACTATAAAGTTTATCCTTCCGGGCATCATTATTTTACCCTTAAGGATGAAGGTGCTGCACTGCGGTGCGTTATGTTCAAAGGAAACGCGATGCGGCTCCGTTTTCGTCCTGAAAACGGGATGAAGCTGATAGCAATGGGACGGGTTACGGTATACCCCCGGGACGGAGGATACCAGCTTTACTGCACAGCGCTGGCGATGGACGGCGTGGGCGATCTGTATGCAGCCTTTGAGCAGCTGAAAACCAAGCTGGCGGCTCAGGGACTGTTTGAACAGTCTCACAAGAAGCCAATTCCTCAGTTTCCCGGAGTAATCGGCATTGTTACCTCATCTGCAGGTGCAGCAGTTCACGATATGCTCCGGATTCTCAATAAACGCTATCCGCTGACGAAAGTACGGCTTTTGCCGGTCCGGGTTCAGGGTGCCGAAGCTCCCGGTGAGATTGCCGCGGCAATCCGTTATGCCAACCACTATCATCTGGCGGACCTGCTGATTGTCGGCCGCGGAGGGGGCTCAGTTGAGGACCTGTGGGCTTTTAATGAAGAAGTGGTGGCCCACGCGATTTATGATTCCGAAATTCCGATTATTTCAGCAGTCGGCCACGAGCCGGATGTAACCATCTCAGATTTTGTGGCAGATCTGCGGGCTGCGACTCCGTCTAACGGGGCAGAGCTTGCCGTTCCAGATCAGGATGCGCTGCGTCAGGTTCTGGATTCCATGTCCGCAGCCATGACGACCGCTTTGACACGGCAGATCAAAAGCGCGCGCAAGCAGTTTGACATTCTCTCAGCCAGTCCTGCACTGAAAAGTCCGGCCGGTTATCTGGAGCAGAGAAGAAAAACACTTGAACTGCTGAAAAATCGACTGATTGCTGCGCAGAATCAGAGCATTTCCGGGAAGAAGCACAGCTTTATCGCACTGACATCCAAGCTTGATGCCATGAGTCCGCTGAAAGTCCTTACCAGAGGCTATGCTATGGTTCAGGGGCAGGACGGGCAGCTGATCCGTTCGGTCAGCCAGACACAGACAGGGGAGAGTATCTGTATTTCCCTCAGTGACGGCATGGTAACAGCTTCTGTGACGGATGTGAAGGAGAATGTTCAATGAATGAATCAAACATGACTTTTGAGGCGCAGATGCGGCGCCTGGAACAAATTGTAAGAGCAATGGAACGGGGAGACGTAGCGCTGGAGGAGTCACTGAAGCTGTTTCAGGAAGGAACTGAGCTGGTTCGTTCCTGTGGGAAGCTTCTCGACGACGCGCAGCTTCAGGTAAGCAAAATTGTGACCAATCCTGACGGAACCCCCGGGGAGGAGGTTTTTACCGATGACACAGCATATTGATCAGACAAGCAAAGAATACCGCGACTTTATCGAGCACTACCTGGATGAGGGATGCCTGCGCTACGAAAATCAGCCTCAGAAGGAGCTGTTTTCGGCTATGCGCTACAGTCTGCTGGCCGGCGGCAAGCGGCTGCGTCCCATCTTTACCTTCGATTTCTGCAAAATGTGCGGCGGCAACTGGAAGGAAGCGGTTCCTTTTGCTGCAGCAATTGAGATGGTCCATACATATAGCCTGATTCACGATGATCTTCCCTGCATGGACAACGATGATTACCGCCGTGGACGTCTGACAAACCATAAGGTTTTCGGTGAGGCAATTGCAGTTCTTGCCGGTGATGCACTGCTGACCACGGCATTTTCGCAGATTGCCGGAGCTTCCTATGATGCAGAAACCAGAATCAGAGCGGTTGATATTCTTTCCAGCTGCGCCGGTGAGATTGGAATGGTCGGCGGACAGGTCCTGGATATGGAAAGTGAATCCAGAACCTGCACAGAGCAGGAGGTTATCGACATCCAGAGCAGAAAGACCGGCGGCCTGATCCGTGCTGCGTGCGGCCTGGGCGTTCTGGCAGGCGGCGGCAATAAGCAGCAGCTGGAGGCCGCTGTGGTCTTTGCAGATCATATCGGTCTTGCTTTCCAGATCCGGGATGATATGCTGGATGTGATTGGCAATGCCAAGGAACTTGGCAAAGCTGTCGGTGTGGATACAGCAAAGAATACCTTTGTACGGCTTTACGGTCTTGCAAGATGCGAGGAGCTGGTCCAGTCCCATACACAGGCTGCTATTCTCGCACTGGATGCGTTTGAAAATTCCGAATACATGGCAGAGCTTGCCAGAAGTCTGACAGAGCGGACGATTTGATCCGCACAGCAAAATTCCCATATCTGCATTTCCCAATTTCTACAGGGGAATCATAGCTTAGCCTGCCGATCAGTTTTCAAGATCGAGGCTTTCGGCACGAGAAAAAGAATGAAAAGAAAGGGATATCTCAATGCTCGAAAAGATGTTTAAGCTCTCAGAGCGGAAAACCAACGTCCGGACAGAAGTTACTGCCGGAATCACCACGTTCATGACCATGGCCTATATTCTGGCGGTCAATCCGACCATGCTCAGCAAAGCCGGCATGGACCCCACTGCAGTTCTTCTGGCAACTGCACTGGCATCCTTCCTCGCAACTGTCTGCATGGGCTTCATGGCAAACCTGCCCTTTGCACTGTCTGCAGGTATGGGCCTGAACGCCTATTTTGCCTTCACGGTATGCGGTCAGATGGGTTACTCCTGGCAGTTTGCACTCCTTGCAGTGTTTATTGAAGGTGTGATCTTCATCATTCTGTCCCTGACAAACGTACGTGAAGCCATCTTCAATGCCATCCCGCTGACACTGAAAAGAGGCGTTTCCGTAGGCATCGGCCTGTTTATCGCCTTCATCGGCCTGCAGAATGCAAAGCTGGTTGTGGGCGGTGCCACGCTGGTTCAGATCACCGACTTTACCGAGAATTTCCGTTCCGTCGGCATCAGCGCCCTGCTGTGTGTAATCGGTGTTATGATTACTGCTGTTCTGTACATCAGAAAGGTTAAGGGATCTATTCTGATTGGTATTCTGGCAACCTGGGGACTGGGAATGCTCTGCCAGGTAACCGGCCTGTATGTGCCCAATCCGGAGCTGGGAGCTTTTTCTCTGTATCCTCAGATGAGCATGACTGACTTCTCCAAGTTGGGAGAAACCTTCGGCCAGTGCTTCCGGGCTGATTTCTCGACGGTTAAGCCCCTGGATTTTGTGGTTATTATCTTCTCCTTCCTGTTTGTTGACATTTTTGATACGCTGGGAACCCTGATCGGTGTCAGCACAAAAGCCAACATGCTCGACAAGGAAGGCAGACTGCCTCAGATCAAGCCCGCTTTGATGGCTGATGCAATCGGAACCACTGCCGGTGCCGTTCTGGGCACTTCCACGGTGACAACCTTTGTCGAATCCGCATCCGGTGTTTCTGCCGGTGGTCGCACCGGCCTGACAGCTCTGGTAACAGGCGTTCTGTTCCTGCTGTCCATGTTCCTGGCTCCGATCTTCGTTGCCATTCCTGCATTTGCTACGGCTCCTGCGCTGATTCTGGTCGGTTTCCTGATGTTCAGCGGCATCAACGAGCTGAAGTTTGAGGATGGCAACATGGCAGAGACGATTCCTGCTTACCTTTGCATCCTTGCAATGCCCCTGTGCTACAGCATTTCCGAAGGTATCAGCATCGGAATCATCTCCTATGTAATTCTCAATGTGCTCACCGGAAAAGCCAAAAAGATTACTCCGCTGATGTACGTTCTCTGCGTGTTGTTTATTCTCAAGTACATCTTCCTGTAAGCACATAGTGCTCTGTCGAATGGGCACGTCCCGTAAGGAGTTTTTTGAGAGACACGGTACAATCCCGTTTTAGGGGTGTACCGTGTCTTTTTTTATGCGTTGGTAGGCTACAAAGTGCTCGACGGCACTGCGGAAACTTATGCAAAGCGGATTGATGAAAAGGGCAAGGGCTATCTCTGCAGAGTAAACGTCGTGAATCTGTCCCGGCAGCGAAAAGCTGCGAATTTCCATTATCCGGAGCCTTCTGCAAAAGTCTCAGTTTCTCCTGGCGGATAAGGTAACAGCAGCTCCGGATGCAGCGATAGTTAGCCGATATGACCGCATTCTCACCATGAAATCAAGTAAAATCGTTGAAAGCGGGCACTTCCGAGGAAATGATGAACCCTCCTTTATACCGTTACGCAGTAGGTGGAAGACAACTGCTGATGCAGAAAAGATTAGGCAGAATATTGTTCTGGTGTAATTTTGTTGTGGAGATTTTTACGTCGGCATTATCTTGACGAGTTTATCCATTTGGTAGCCATGGCTATCAAATAGTGCAATGTTTAGGGATGACCCTAACACCCAGAAGAAAATGATCTCAAAAACAAAAAGCAGGTGTCGGAATTTTTCGACACCTGCTTGCCATATAAAGAGATTTTTTATACCAAAGACACATCCCTCAATGGACGGTCCTTCAGTTGTCACCAGCCTGGAGTCCGAACTGATGGTGCAGGCATTCAACCGCAGGCTTTGGAAACACAATAAGATAAATAACAGCCAGCATTGGCAAAAGCCATTGCAACGATACTTGTTATTTGAATTTACCCTGCAGATCAAAAGCGTGGTTCATAGGCCCGCTGCCCTGACCCAAATCCAGCATAGCGGCAAGAGCACCGGAAATATAGGCTTTGGCCCGCTCAACAGATTGTGAAAGATCATATCCCTTTGCCAGATTGGAGGCAATAGCACTGGACAGGGTGCAGCCGGTGCCATGGGTGTTCGGATTGAAAATTCGCTTTCCACGGAACCATTGTGTCTGACCCTCTGCGTAGAGCAGGTCATTTGCATCACTGATGCTGTGTCCACCTTTGCAGAGAACCGCGCAGTGATAGGTTTCTGAGATGATTCTTGCTGCTTCCACCATGTCTTCTTCACCGGTGATCTTCCTGCCGGACAGGATTTCTGCCTCGGGAATGTTGGGGGTTACCACTACCGCCAAAGGCAGAAGCTTGTTTTTAAGGGTCTCCACGGCAGACTCTTCAATAAGTCGTGCGCCGGAGGTGGCCACCATCACTGGATCCACGACAATGTTTTCGGCTTTGTAAAACTGAAGCCGCTCTGCAATTATTTCAATGAGCCCACTGGATCCAATCATTCCGATTTTTACTGCATCGGGCCGAATGTCCTCAAAGACGGCATCAATTTGCTGTGCTAAAAATTCTGGACTTACCTCCAGAATTCCCCGTACACCGGTTGTGTTCTGTGCTGTGAGGGCCGTAATGGCACTCATGGCAAAAACACCATTCATGGTCATAGTCTTGAGATCGGCCTGAATACCGGCGCCTCCGCTGCAATCACTGCCAGCGATTGATAATGCTGTTTTCATATTTTTCTCTCCTTATCAAGCATTATTTTTTTAAAGCGACAGAAAGTGGTGCCCCCGGTCTGCCGCCAGTCAGTATCTCTTATAGGAAAGCTGACTTCCAAAAAAGTTCTGTGTGCTGAAAATCTGTCAGATAGACAGTAGAAATATCCTGAAGCCCCTGCTGATTTTCTTCGGAAGGGTCCTTGATTCCCAGAACCGGAAATCCTGCCTGTGCTGCAGTCTTAGCTGCATGATAAGCATCTTCAAAGACCCAGGTTTCCTGTCTGGATGTTCCAAGACGGGAAAGAGCGGTTTGATAAATTCTGGGGCTGGACTTACTGCCTGCCTCCCGACAGGTGATGATGGATGCAAAGTAGGGGAGAACACCACACCGTTTCAGAGCTGCTTCAACCAGATACCGGTCTGTGGCAGTGGCGATTGCCATCCGAACGCCGGATTTCTGAAGCATTTCAAGCAGTTCTGTTATGCCAGGTCTCAGTTGTACTTCATGAAAGTACATATCCTCGATAAGTCGATTGATCCCATCCATGATTTCTTTCTGAGAAAGGGAAACCCCATAGTGATCCTGGTAATATTGGGCGGACTGCTCTAAGGTAAAGGTCCTGAATACCTCCCACAAATTTTCCTTTGGCTGAATTCCCAAGCTGCGCAGATACCGCTCTCCTATGGTCTCCCACACATACATGGAGTCCAGCAACGTACCGTCCACATCAAAAATAGCTCCCCGGATCATCCCTGTACCATCCTCTTTGACAGTGCCTTCAGCTCCCGACACTTCGTTTCAATATCCGTGGCACTGAAAATGGTAGAAACAAGGGCTACACCATCTACACCGGTTCCGGTAAGACGGAGCAGGTTTTCTTCGGTGATCCCGCCGATGGCTACAACGGGAATGGAGACACTTGCACAAATCTGCTTTAAGATCTCATGATCGAGGGGTCTGGCATCGGCTTTGGTGGTGCTCCCGAACACAGCACCGGAGCCTAAATAGCTTGCCCCTGCTGCCTGGGCGGCTTGGGCCTGCTCCACGGTTCTGGCAGTAACCCCCAAAATCTTGTCTGGTCCCAGAATGGAGCGGACAGAAACCGCGGTCATGTCTGACTGACCCACATGGATACCATCCGCATCACATTGCAAAGCAATTTCAACATTGTCATTGATGAGCAGGGGAACTCCGTAGCGGTGACAAAGTTCTTTTATTTCCAGGGCTTCTGACAGAAAATCCTTCTGATCCATGTGCTTTTCCCGTAGCTGTACACAGGTAACTCCTCCTTTTAAAGCAGATTCCACCTGACTATATAGAGACTGTTCACTGGTCCAGCGTCTGTCAGTAACTGCATATAGCAGCATATTTTCTTTTGTAAAGTTCATGGTCACTCTCCTTACATTTTAAGAGCCTGACGGAAGGCTTTTAATTCTGCTGCCGGGTCCTCACAAACCATGAAGCCACTCATAATACAGGCCCCGGAGGCTCCTGCATCCCGAACAGAGGTCACATTCTCCCGGGTGATCCCGCCGATGGCATAAACCGGGAGTTTACTCTCCTGACATACAGATTCCAGAAAGGAAAGGCCTCTTGGTGGCAGGCCCTTTTTGCAATCGGTGGCGAAGATATGCCCCAGGGTTACATAGGTACAGCCCAGGGCCTCCGCTTCCCGTACATCAGAAAGACTGTGGCAGGAGGCACCCAGAATATGGTATTTTTCCTTTTCTTTCTGAGGCAGATTCTGAAGCACCGGCAGGGGCAGGTGCAGAGCATTGCTCCCCAAATCCCGTGCTATGTGGGGAAAGCCGTGCAGGATGCACTGGGCAGCCGTACCTTTGCAGGCGGCAAGGGTATTTTGGGCCAGCAGGAGATAATCATATTCCTGAAGATCTTTTTCCCGCAGAATAATGGCATCTGCTCCGCTTTCTGCAATTTTCTTGATTCTCAAATCAAAAGCCTCCCGGCAAAGATGCCGGTTGGTCACAGAAATAATCTTAAACATAGAGGTAATCATTGAGCACAGGCTGCAGGCCCTCGTCTGCCAGATCCTTGTACATCTTGTCAAAGCTCCGGCTGTCCTCAATCTCAAACTGCTCATCGCCCTGTTCTGCATTGCTTTCCTTGCCGGTATATTTGCTCTCATGATCACCAATACCGGTGGATACGCCTGCTGAGACCTTGGTGGCGCAGATTTTCACAATGCCGTTGCGGAATTCAGCGCTTTCCCGGGAGGAAACTGTGATACCTGCAAATGGCAGGAAAATTCGATAGGCGCAAAGAATCTGACACAGCTGTTTTTCACCCACATCCAAAGGGTTGATCTTATCATTATTGATAATAGGCCGCAGTCTGGGACAGGACAGGCTCATCTCTGCTGCAGGATACTTCCGCTGCAGGTAATAGACGTGCATAGCGGTAGCCAGAGCATCCTTCCGGAAGTCGGAAAGGCCCAGCAGGGCAGAGAAGCCTACACCACGCATACCGCCTCGGAGCGCCCGCTCCTGAGATTCAAACCGATAGGGCCAGACTCGCTTGTGTCCCAGAAGGTGCAGAGTTTCGTATTTGACGGTGTCATAGGTTTCCTGAAAAACCGTCACATAGTCTGCACCACACTCGTGAAGATACTTGTACTCATCGGTATTCACGGGGTAGATTTCCAGGCCCACATTGCGGAAATACTTGTGGGCCAATTTGCAGGCCTCACCAATATATTTGATGTTGGTTTTCACTCTGGCTTCGCCGGTGAGCATGAGGATTTCTTCCATGCCACTGTCGGCGATGATCTTCATCTCATGCTCAATCTGCTCCATAGTCAGCTGCATCCGCTGAATGTTGTTGTAACAGTTGAAGCCACAGTATACGCAATAGTTTTCGCAGTAATTGGCAATATAGAGGGGCGTAAACAGATATACCGTGTTGCCGAAGTGCTTTCTGGTCTCAATTCTGGCTTTTTGTGCCATCTGTTCCAGAAAAGGCTCAGCAGCAGGGGAAATGAGCGCCTTAAAGTCCTCAACGGTGCAGTGATCAGACTCCAGAGCCCGGCGTACATCCTTTGCAGTGTAGGCAGAGGCATTGTAGGAATTCATATGTGCCATGACCTTTTCCATTACGTCAGAATCAATCTTCTCCATGTCTGGAAGATAGGCCATATAGTCAGCTCGGCTGGAGGGGTCCTGTTCCAGCCGATGTTTTTTCTTAAGGGCTGCTTCAGAAAGCTGCTCTGAATCTACATAAAAATTGTTTTCCATTATGAGCCTCCTCCTTACCGCAGAAATCCGGTGAGCGGATCAGAGGCAGAGGCACCCCGCATAAGTACCCGTCCCAGGCCGGACAGGTAAGCCTTTCGTCCTGCCTCGATACCCTGCCGGAACGCCTGCGCCATAAGGGGCAGATCTCCGGCAGTAGCCAAGGCGGTGTTGGCCATGATAGCGGCAGCACCCATTTCCATGGCTTCACAGGCCTGTGAAGGACGGCCAATGCCAGCATCTACGATAACGGGCAGGTCAATTTCATCAATGAGGATCTGGATAAATTCCTTGGTAGCAAGGCCCTTGTTGGAGCCAATGGGGGAGGCCAGGGGCATAATGGAGGCTGCACCGGCATTCTCCAGATCTCGGGCCACATTCAGATCGGGGTACATATAGGGCATAACCACAAAGCCCTCTTTCGCCAGGAGCTCTGTGGCTTTGATGGTTTCCTGGTTGTCAGGCAGCAGATATTTCGTGTCCCGCATGATCTCAATCTTTACGAAATCACCGCACCCCAGCTCTCTAGCCAATCTGGCAATCCGAATCGCCTCTTCTGCATTTCTTGCACCAGAGGTGTTGGGCAGCAGGGTCACATTCTTAGGAATATAGTCCAGGATATTCTCATGGTCACGGGTATTGGCCCTGCGAACAGCAAGAGTAATAATCTCAGCGCCGGCATCCCGGACAGCTGCTTCAATGAGCTTCAGGCTGTACTTACCGGAACCCAGAATAAAGCGGGAATGGAATTCATGTCCGCCAATAACCAGTGTATCATTCATATTTTCAGTCATTTTTATGATCTTCTTTCTTTATGTTTTAAATTTCTTCTGCAAGGATTCGCAGAACTGTAGTTGCCTGATGAGCAGCGCAGAGCATTACTCTGGGGGCAAACAGACTTCCCAGTTCGTCCACATCGCTGCATCCGTCTCCGCAGAGGTAAAATCGCCGGGAAATTCTTCGTGTCTGAATTGCGTTGGGATCACCCAGACCGGCCATACCGGAAGCTGCAACCAAAACAGCATGCGGAAGCTGGGTCAGCACCGCCTCCGTAAGCATACTTTTCTGGTCTGCACGATCAAATGCTTCACAGATTACATCAGCATCCGCTGCCAGCTCCCGGATATTATCCTCGGTGATTTTTGCGGTGTGGGAAATCAAATGGAGATATGGATTGATCTCCCGAAGGCTTTCGGAGAGTGCGCGGGATTTTTCCATCCCCAGTTGAGAGGTTTTATACTGCTGACGGTTCAGATTTGTGATATCTACCCGGTCGAAGTCAATGAGAATCAGTGTGCCTACACCAGCTCTCGCCAGAGAAACAGCAATATTCGAGCCTAAGCCTCCCAATCCGCAGATTGCCACTGTGGATCTTTTTAATTTATTCTGAAGATTTTGACCAACACGCTCAATCAGAGCTTGTGTCATCTCTTCTTCGGTAGGAAGCATCTCAACCGCCTCCCACAAAACTCACTACTTCAAGCACATCGTTATCCTGCAGAACGGTATCTGCATAGGCGGACTTAGGTACGATGTCACCGTTTCGCTCTACAGCGATTCGCCTGGAGTCATAAGTCATACGCTCCAGATACTGGGAAACCGTCATACCGACACAGTCCTTCTCTTCTCCGTTGATTGTTACCATATTGGAATTCATCTCCTTTAGCATAATCAGAGAAACTGTTTTTGCTTCTCTGGTCGGTCGAAGCTCACTGGCTTCCTCTCACGCCGGAACACGGCTTCCCATCGCTGATACCGTACAAGGCACAGGGCGCTCCCCCTCTGCCCGCCTGAATTCAGGAGAAATTCACAACCTTTCCTACAGAATACAAAAAAGCGGAAACTACCCAACCTGGACAGCTTCCGCAAAATGTCAATTGTCTTATAGATCCCTACGTTGGCATTATCCAAATCAGGTTACCGGTCTAAGGTCACACCTTACTCTCAGCCTGTCTACAAGCTCCCGTCTTTT
>RCNH01000097.1_pt1 | contig 39981 bp, 34 predicted proteins | sample 2041161 | NCBI WGS metagenome assembly RCNH01 (sample SAMN09708215, study PRJNA481090) | Feces metagenome, whole genome shotgun sequencing project. | biome: feces | host: Leptonychotes weddellii | place: Antarctica: Sion Island | collected 2010-03-01 | reverse complement strand
CGAATACCGGAGAATGGGAGAAAAAGAAAAAATCCACGAATAATTTGGAATTGTGGAATAAATGTCCGTTAATTGTAAAAGTACGACGCGGGGTAGAGCAGTTGGTAGCTCGTCGGGCTCATAACCCGGAGGCCGGAGGTTCGAGTCCTTCCCCCGCTACCAATCATTCTTGAAGCAGCTGCAATTTTCCTTGCAGCTGCTTTTTTTTAAACCGACACCACAGATATGAAAAAATGAATCATCGCTCCGATGAACATCACCTTGACCTCAGCCTGTTTCCTTGCAGGAAACCTGACAGCAGACAGCCGGAATCTTCCAGGAAAAAGACATAGACACAGTCAGGAACTGTGACCGATCCGAAGCAGGGCAGACTTCATCATTGACCCATGGATCTTCAGAAAAAGAATTCAGGTTCTTTCCTGATCTTGTTCTTCTTGCCGAACTTATGAGCCACGATCCGGTAGGACAGTCCGGCGAAGCCACGCGCATGCTCGGGACAGACCGCGATGCAACGGGCGCAATGGATACACCGTTCCGGATCGCTCACACGAAGATTCTCTAAAGAAATGGCTCCGACCGGACAGGCGCCGGCACAGACACCGCAGCCCGTACATTTTCTTCCTGCCTTTACCTGGAGAGGAATGGAGCCCGGTTGACGGTACGGACGGTTTCCAGGCAAGCGGATGCTATTCAGATCGTCACTGAAACCCATGTACATCCGATCCTTACAACGGTCGCAGAACCGGCCGATCCTGAGGAAATCCGCCGTATCCGGTCTTCCGGCCGCGGTCTTCGGGAAGATCGAATGCTGGGCAATGAAGGCTCCTGCCGCAAAGACGAAGAAGCCACAAGGTTCCACAATATCCTGCAGTTCCACAAAGACATCATCGTAAGCGCGGTTGCCATAGACCGCCACGAGAATGGCCGGAGAATGGCTGCCTTTGATATGTTTGAGCGAATCCACCGTCATTGACGGGACACGTCCGGCATAGACCGGCATGCCGATCACGAGAAGTTCATCGGCAGAAAGCTGGAGATCCTCCTCCAATTGCCTGCCCGTCAGATCGATATAGTTCACCTCCCCACCGAGATTCTCCGCGATGGAGCGGACGATGCGCCTGGTGGTTCCGGTCGCACTGAAGAATACTGCTGTAATTTTCATTTCCTATATAATGTAAGCCGGTTACAAATCTACACATTATATAGATAGGCTTGCACATATTCCGTGCGAATTGAATATCTTTGGACACAATTACGCATATGATGAGAAAAATCGCCTACCTTACCGCCCTCCTGCTGCTCTGTCTGCAAGCCGGCGCCCAGAATACCGCCCCCTTGGAAACGGCACTGCGAGCCGCCATCCGGGACTTCGACGCCCAGGTCGGCATCGCGGTCTGTCTTGACGGGAAAGAGACCCTCGCCCTCCAGGACCAGGCACCCTATCCGCTCATGAGCGTGATGAAATTCCATCAGGCCGTAGCCGTGCTGCACACCTTGGAAAGTCGGCAGAACGCTCTGGATTCCACCTTGCTGATCCGACGTTCAGATCTCCGCCCGGACACCTGGAGTCCGCTCCGGGACCGATACGGGCGCAAAAGACTCCGTCTATCCATCCGTGAACTGCTGGAATACACCCTTCTGCTGAGCGACAACAATGCCTGTGACCTCCTTTTCGACCGCCTTCTCTCCCCTGCCGCCACGACAGCCTATCTCCGTGAGTGCGGAATTCCTGATTTCAATATCCAGGTCAATGAGGCCGTGATGAACGCTCGACCGGAGCGGTGCCGCGACAACTGGTCCAGCCCATCCTCAGCAGTACTGCTGCTGGAAAAGATCCTGGAAGGAAAGCTCATTTCTCCAGAGCATCGGACCTTCCTGCTGGAGACCATGCTATCCTGCAGGACCGGAGAGAAACGACTGCCGGGATTTCCGCATGACGCGACCGTACGTATCGGCCACAAAACCGGAACCGGAATCCTCAATGCCGACGGAAAGATCATCGGCATCAACGACCTCGGCTTCATCCTCCTCCCGGACGGCCGCCGCTGCACCCTCGCCGTCTTCATCAAGGACTCCGGAGAATCCCTGGAAAAGAGCGAAGCACTCATCGGCAGACTCTCGGGAATCGTCTATGAATTCATGACCGGAAATCTCTAACTTTGAAACGGAAGAATCATGGAAAAGACAGGAATCAGAAAAGCTGTGTCCGCAGATCTGGACACCCTACTGAACATATATGCCCATGCCAGAGCCTTCATGACCCGCACCGGCAATCCGACCCAATGGGTGAACGGCTATCCCTCCCAGGACGATATTCTGAAAGATCTCCGGAACGAAAGCCTCTATGTCTGTGAAGACGAGGACGGAAAAGTCATCGCCGCCTTCTGCTTCATGGCCGGTCCTGATCCGACCTACGCGGAGATCGAAGACGGTCAATGGCTCAATGAAGCCCCCTACCACGTCATCCACCGCCTGGCCTCAGACGGTTCCCGGAAAGGAATCGCCCGGACCTGTTTCGAATGGTGCCTGGAGCAGACCCCGAATCTCAGGGTGGATACCCACAAGGACAATCTCATCATGCAGCACCTCCTGACCGCCTGCGGTTTCCGCAGATGCGGAATCATCCGCACCCACGACGGCACCCCTCGCATCGCCTACCAGTACCATGGAATCGGGAAAGAATGAGATTCTTCTCATTCTTTCTCAATTCTCGTTGAAAGACATTGCAAATCCTCCTCCTGGAGCAGCTGTCACAACAATGACATCAGTAGATTTAACTTTCTGATGGATAATATCATATGCCTGAGGATTTGTCTTGCAGTCGGCTTCCGGGGCATCCTTATAGATCGTCACTTCATAACTTTTCAACGGATCAAGAAAATCCATCGGTATTTCAAACGAGCGTCTGTTTTCATCCGTCACTCCACCGAGGAACCACTGCCCTGTTTTTTTTGCCTTACGTGCAATGACCAGATAATCTCCTGGTCTTGCCATCAGATATCTGCTCTCGCTCCAATCGACAGCCACGTCCTTTATGAACTGAAAAGCATCCATGAACTTTTCATAATGCTCCGGCAGATCCGCCGCCATCTGCAGCGGAGAATACATCGTCACATACAGAGCCAGCTGATTCGCTATCGTAGCATTCACGTACGAGGTATTATCTGTGAACTTTTTCAGATCCATCTCGAAAATACCGGGAGTAAAATCCATCGGTCCCCCATTCAGTCTTGTGAACGGCAGAATCGTGACGTGCTGGGGATGCGTTCCTCCGAAAGCCTGATATTCCGTTCCTCTGGCAGACTCATTTCCGATGAGGTTCGGATAGGTCCGGCACAATCCTGTCGGCCTGACAGCCTCATGGGCATTGACCATGATCTTATGTTCAGCGGCTTTCTTCACGGCATACAGGTAATGATCGTTCATCCATTGGCCATAATGATGTTCTCCTCGTGGAAGTATATCTCCGACATAGCCGGATTTGACAGCATCATAGCCATACTTCTCCATCAGTTCGTAAGCCTCCTCCATATGCCTCTCATAATTACGGACTGAAGAAGAGGTTTCATGGTGCATGATCAACTTCATACCTTTCTGATGAGCATAAGCGTTCAACGAATCCAGGTCGAAATCCGGATAAGGTGTCTTGAAATCAAAGACCTTATCCTTCTGATAGCCAGCCCAGTCTTCCCATCCGATATTCCAGCCTTCTACAAGAAGCGCGTCAAATCCGTTTTCTGATGCAAAGTCAATATATCTGCGGACATTCTCGTCATTGGCAGAATGTCTACCATTCGGAGTGCTGTTATCGTAATCGGTATCTTCCAGTTTTACAGATGAATGATCATCTGTATACGACCAGCTGCCCTTTCCGGAGATCATCTCCCACCAGACTCCCATATATTTGACCGGATGAATCCAGGAAACATCAGCATATGCACATGGCTCATTGAGATTCAGCACAAGACGGCTTGCCAACAGTTCTTCAGCCGTTTCCGTCACCTGTACCGTCCTCCATGGAGTCTTGCACGGAGTCTGCATATATCCCTTCCAGCCCTGAGCGTCAGGAGTCAGATGAGTGGTCAGCGTATGATTCAATGGATCCACCATAAGATGCATGCACGAATAATCGACAAGCGCAGCTTCATGGACCGTTACATATAAACTGTCAGCCGTCTGCATGAGCAATGCGGTCTGGACGCCGCAGTCTGAAAAAGGCGTCTGTGAAGAATTACCGCACATTGCAGATTCGAAAAGAACCGGAATCTCAGAAAGGCGGCTCTCGGTATATTCATATTCCTGAGTGTCATAATCACCCGGAATCCACCAAGCCTTATTGTCACCAGGCATCACGAACTGCGTCTTCTCTTCCTTGATGATGAAATAATTCAATGGCTGATTTCCTGGAAATTCATACCGGAACCCAAGGCCATCATCAAACAGACGAAACCTGATGTTCATTTTTTCCGAAGTCTTCCCATTCATGAGTGACACACACAATTCTCTATAATTGTTTCTTATCTCCGATTCCTCCCCCCATACCGGATGCCAGACTTCATCGAGAGAGTCACGACATATTCCGATCACCTCGAAACCGGTCGAAAAATCCCGAACGGGCGCAGCGTCGATTTTCTTGATTTCATGACCATAGATGATCTTTGAAGCATTCATGCTTCCACGAAACTCAAAGCCCAACGAGCTGGGCAAGACAACATCTTTTCCGTCAAACCGCAGTGAATATTGCGGCGTTCCAGACTCCGTCAGGAAAAACTGCATGGACAATCGCGCATCAGGTGAGCGCAGTTCCGCTATCGACTCCCTGACGACACTTTCACTGCATGCACACAATGAAAGCGACAACATTATCATCAATATCGATTTCTTCATTGGATTTCTATATAATCAATTGCAATATCATCTTTCATAGGATGTACCCTCTTGAATTCGAGAACATTGATCCCTTCTTTCAATACGACCGGCAATGCAATGATATTCCACTGCCCGTCAGGGGGTATCGTGATGGGTTCAACATGTCCATCATATTCAAATGCGCAAGCATCAGCATCATAGCTGAAACGGGTTCGGCATCTGATCAGAACCTCCGTTTCCCTGTTTCTGTCAGAATATACATTGAACTGAAGCACGGCACCTGAACTCTGCATGTTGCAGGCATAGCTGAAACCGGAATTCTCCTGAACTCCGAGTACCGGCAGACGGCCATCCTCACATGAGGCAAGGATGACCGATGCTACCATACACAAAATAAAACCAATCTTAGTCATAACAGATCTTCGCTCCGTTTCTCATGGAAGCCAATTCTCCCTGGAACCTTGGTTTACCTTCCGGATGAATACGTATCACCTGACAGCCATGCGGTTCAAGACTGGCTGAAAAGCATCCCTTCATAGAACCAAGATCTTCATGTTTCCATAAATCTCTCACATTCCTGGCTTTCCCGCTCCGGATACCGAGATCTTTGAAAAAATCTATGCTATAGACCCTTTCATCATCCTCTCGGTTGAACAGACCGACAATGAAATCTCCGTCAGGAAGCTGACCGACCCACTTCGAACTGTTTTCATCGTGAATATCATCGCTCATCGGTTTGGCCAGGAATCCAGAACGATGGAGTGCCAGAAGTTCCTCATTCTTATAGACCATTTCAGCCTCTGCCGTTATAGAATCATACTGGTCTGCAATGGCAAGCGCAGATCCACCCATGACCATCAAAGAAAACAGGAACTCCCTCTCCTGAAGATCTGCCAACCTGTTCAATCGCATGAAATCTCCATCCATCATCATCTGGCCCCGTCCGGCAACATCAGAGAACGCGACCATTCCATCAAAGACGTTCGCATATTTCGGCCATTTATCCTTAACCTGTCCTCGTCTGCGTGAACTGACAAAATCCCAATCTCCATTGAAACAGTCATCACTGATCCGGAACATATCTCCATAGACAAGTTCCGTCTTGGCATGTTCATGGCAGTTCGGCATCACCAGACTCAGGAAAAGATCATCACCGGCTTCCTCCGCTATCCATTCCAACGCTTTCGCATACCGTCTACTGCCATAATTGTTTTCATAATTTTCCAGAAAATCGATCCGAAGAAAAACAAAACCAAGCTTTTTGAAATGACGGACATAGCCCTTGATCCATTCTTCCGCTCCGGGCTTGTCTACATCTACCCAGTAAAGCTCATTGTTGAACGAATGGTGACCGGCAATATCTTTTGCAGAATATCCCGTTCCTGTGACCGGACAATCATTCTCAAATGCTGTTCTGGTCATCCACAACGGATTATAATAGACACCGGCCTTCATCCCTTTCTTATGGATATATTCATTCCAGTAGTCAAAACCATGTTTCCATCCACTGTTGTACTTGGTAATATAGCCATGTTCATCTATCGTCTGCGCAGCCTCTATCCAACCATCATTGCTGATCATATCATAACCGGACTCCAGGAAAGTCTCCGCCATCCAATCGATGTTGTCTTTCCACCGCTGTTCTGTCATCGGCCTGTTAAGATCATAACAATACTCATAAGCGATCCAGTATTGCGGAGCAACTCCAGATCTCGTGTGCTTGCTGTCCCTTGCATCGGCACATACAGATGCAAGAGACAGGCACACTGCTATCGAAACATATTTCAAGACATTTGTCATCATTCGCCCAACCATTCTACGTTGATTGTCATAGCCTCCGTATCAAGCGTTATGCGATACTTGCCTTCTTTTTCAACCTTCCACTTGTTGTCCGGTTCACCTTCCGGCATAAGGACAACCTTATTGCTGGCAACACCCTGCTCATTGATCACCGTACCGTTTACCTCCGGCATATATGTCGGTTTATGCCAATCGAATTCAGTAGGAAGTTTCATTTCTCCGACCTTGAGCACACCTTCGTAAGTATGGATATTTCCGTTCCGTACCATAGGTGCAGGACTTGCTATCTGCCACCCGGCAGGTGTTGCATCACCGACCATGTAGACGGTACCTTCTACCCATTCCAAGACTTCCTCATCCTCAAGAGGTGACAACTTCTTCGCCTCCAATGTAAGTTTGACTGGATTTACACGAAGAAGATACCTTCCGCTCTGACCTTTTGGAATTCCGAAAAAATGGTCTTTAAGTTTGCCTTCTCCATCCTTTTTCACCGATGTGACGCAAAGCTCATTGACACCTTCCTTCAAGAATGAATAGGACTTTCCCTCCTCGACTTCAGCCGGTACCAGAAAATCAGTCTTGTCCCAAGTATTGACGGACACAGAGAATTTCACTAATTTGTTTTCTGCATTCCTGACAAGGTCCAGTTCATATTCGAACACATCCGGATCATCCGTGGCTTTCATCGGCAGCGGATCTGCCGAATCCCAACGGCCGGTCGCTCCGCCAAGCATATAGACCATCTTATAATGATGCTCCATATCGATGATGTTAGGTTTCACTTCTTTCTGACAAGAGAATAATGCTGCAGCTGCCGCAAGCATCATGAAAATTTTTGTGATTGTCTTCATAATTTTATCGATTAAAAGTTTCGTGTCTGTATTTCAGATATGATTCAATATCCAGGATTCTGTTTGAGAGCAGGATTTCCGCTCAGAACATCTCTATGTAAAGGCATTATTTCAGTATGATCATCTGCATCTGGCTGTTTGTCCCACCAGACACCTGTACTGAATTTATTGAATCGGATAAGATCAGTACGTCTCCGGCCTTCCGAAATGAATTCTCGACCCCATTCATCCAGAAGTTCGAGTTCAGTCAATTCTACTGGTCCATCCGGAGCATAAAGGTAACCGGATACCGCAGAAGCCGGATAGTTTCTCCTCCGGACTTCATTCAGAAGTTTGCCTGCACCTGCGACATCTCCTTTCCGGAACTTGCATTCAGCCAATGAATAGTAAATCTCTGCCAGACGTATTTCTACATAATCAGATTGCATCTGTCCTTCATCATTATCGGAATAAAGAGGATATTTGACATATCTCCACCCGGAATTATGATCCCCGGAAACCATATCCGATGCAGGATCTGCAGGAACTTTCCCCGGTTCAAGATCTCCGAAATCGGCAACCATGTCCCGCAGATACAAGTCATATCCTCCAGTCGGAGAAACCACTCTCTTGGTAACGCCTCCTTCTTCGTATTCCAGATATCCGTACAGCATCATCCCTTCCCTAGTACTGTTTCCAAGATTCCTGTAAAGCTTCAGACGGTAGTCTTCAGGATATTTCTTGAATTTAGCGACCGGCCGTCCAAGTTCAGTCGTATATGGAGTACCGTCAGGAGCAAGACTTGGAGCGAGACCATACTTGCAGTTATGATCTCCATTGCCAGCCTTTCCATCTCCGAGATAATTTGCGATCGTTCTTGCCGGAACAGTCCACCAGAACATATCTCCGGAATAGACATGATGGCTATATCCTTTTGCCGACGGGAAAGCAAAGATCACTTCCGGACAATTTTCATTCTGCCAATCATAGACCTCATCCCAAGTCTTGCCCAAAGAATAGCTGCCATACTCTCCATCGAGTATTTTCCGGGCATAAAGGGCACAATCGTCATATCTGTCCACTCCGATCCATTTTTCAGCATTCAGATACAGACGGACAAGCAACGCGGCGGCACCTGCCTTGTTCCACTGTCCCTGCTTTCCACCATTTCCAGCTGCCCCTGTTTTCACATCGAGGGTTTCCAGACAATCCAGCAGTTCTGTTTCAATGAAATTGAACAGCTGCTCCGGACTGACCTGTCCCTGTGAATTGAGAGCCGGATCGCTGCTCACGGCAAGAGGAACATTCCGGAACATGCCCAACAAACGTATATAGAACCATGCTCTCAATGTTCTGCATTGAGATTTCAAACCAGCGAATTCTTCTTCGCTGAATCCGAATCTTGCAGGATCCAAGCGTTCCAGATCACCGATGATGTTGCAGCACTGCATGACACCTGTAAAACAACCGTCCCATTCAGTCTTGAGGACTTCATCTTCTATAACCCAAGAATGGTAATGAAGACGACTCCACCGGCCCCCATCTTCCCACCAATCATCTTTCTTCCACGTCGCGACCAGATCTCCGGACAATTCCTCGATGACCTGACGGGAACAGACGCTCCAATACGCATGTTCAAACGGTCTGAAGACAGCCCTCACGACATCCATCTTCGTATTGTAATAGTTCTCACTGGAGACTTGGTCATACATCGTCTCATCAAGATCAGTACACGATCCAGCGAACAATGTCAAAAAAATAATCATCAATAAACCATATCGTTTCATAGCATTCGCTTTTATAATTAGAAATCAATCTGAACTCCGAAGATGAGCTGTCGAGTTGAAGGATAATAGTTCCTTGATCCGGATGCTCCAGGCTGCAGACCATTGACCTGATAAGTAGAAGGGTCAACTCCATCGAAGCCCGTAATGGTAAACAAGTTCCGGCCGGTAAGGTACATCCGAAGCCTTTCGATGTACTTGTTATCAAAATTGAAAGTATAGCCGAGATTCACCATATCGATCTTCAGATAATCACCTTTCTCCAGAAAATAGTCACATACCAGAGGATTGCCTTTTATGTGTGCATTTTCCGTATATGCTTTTTTGAGGACATTTCCGACAGCGTCAGGCATTCCATAATAGAAGTCATGGATATTGAAAATGTCGAATCCGAATGCGCCACGGAAATACAAGGAAAGGTCCCAGTTCCTGATCTGGAAAGTATGGGTCATGGACATCGTGAACTTAGGAAGACCGTTGCCGACAACCTTCTTGTCTTCATCCGTCGCATCGAGACCGAGCTTATATTCATGATTCTTATCATAGATCAACCAATCACCCTGCTTGTTGAAACCTGCGAATTCCCACATGTAGTAATTTCCGAGACGCTCACCCTTCTGGATTCTCTGCAGATAATGGAACGGGAACGGATCTTCCGTACCTGCCACATCATAGAAATCCTGACCGACATATTCTGAATTGGAGAAGGATACGAAGCGGTTATCCATCGTCGAGCCGACAATGTTTATGGAATATTTGAAATCTTTCTTCCGGACAGCATCGATATTGATATCGAACTCGAAACCGGAATTCTTCATAGTACCGACATTGACGAACGTCGTCGGGAAAAGATATGGTGGAATCGGAACATTATAATCTCCAAGGAGATCCTTCTGAGTTCTGTTGAAATAATTCAGAGAACCTGAGAAACGATCATCGAACATCGAGAAATCAAGACCGATGTTCCAGTTGATACCTTTCTCCCACCTGAGGTCAGGATTGACGTTCTTAGCCGGTCCCCATACCGTGAACCATTCACCATTATAGAAATAATCTCCGAACCCCGTCATTGAATTCAATGAAAGGTAACTTCCGAAATTCTGGTTTCCTGTAACGCCGAAATCACCTCGCAATTTCAGTTCATTCAACCAAGAGGCTTTTTTCATGAACGGCTCCTCAGAAATGCGCCATCCGGCAGAAACAGCAGGAAACCATCCCCACTTATTGTTGGCACCGAATTTTGATGATCCTTCATAGCGCACGGAAGCAGTCACCAGATAACGCTTCATCCAATCGTAGTTGACTCGCGCGAAAAAAGAAATGAGCTTTGCATCATTCTTGTAAGAAGACATTCCGACATGTCCCTCATCCTTAGCCCAAGCACCTTGGCCGATACTGTTGTAAGTAATACCGTCATTCGGGAAATTCTTGTTCTCCGCACGCATTCCTGAATTCATGAAATAATGATAGGAATAACCGAGCAAAGCTTTCACACTATGGTCCCCGAATGTCTTGTCAAAATTCCCCAGCCATTCCAGAGAATACTGAGAATTTCTGTCTGACGTTCTAGAAGCTTCACCAGCCCAACCTTTTGCGATGCTTTCCGTATTTGTAGAAGGCCTGAACCAATTGTTTTCATGCCGGTTCTGCTGATCGGCAAAAGTGATCTGAGTAGAAAGATAATCCGTAATGTTCAATTTTGCCGTAGCGTTCCAGTCCAGATAGAAGGCATCACGGTCATCTTTCACCGTATCGTTTTCCTCGACAGGATTATAGCTTGCCTGCTGACCGAAAAAGCTGAAATACATGGATGGATTCTCCGGATCGAAGATCGGTGATGTCGGATTCGCTTCAATCGCGTTATGGAAGACATGCCAGTCTGCACCTTTGGCCTTCACGACACGAGGTGCGATATTCGCGGAGAAAGTGAACAGACCACTTCGCGTCGTATGACTGAATGAAGCACGTGCTCCGTATTCATCTCTCTGAGATCTTCGGTCAACACCCTTGGCACTACGATAGTCAGCACTCACGCGATAGTTGTTCCGGTCATTACCCCCGGACAGAGTCAATGAGTGCTGATGAGTGAATCCGACACGGCTGACTTCCTTCAGCCAGTCCACATTTCCTCCATAATCGATGCTCTTACCTTGTTCTGTCCTATATTGACGGTATTCATCAGCAGTCAGCATATCCAATTCCTTGATAAGAAAATTGGCAGATACCTGACCGGAATAGGATGTATGTATCGTTCCGTCCTTCGCGCCTTTCTTCGTAGTGATAAGCACAACTCCATTACTGCCTCGTGTTCCATAAATGGCAGAGGCGGCCCCGTCCTTGAGGATATCCATCGATTCGATATCGTTCGGATTCAGATTCGACATATTTCCACCAGGTACACCATCAATCACGATGAGCGGGCCCAGCCCAGCCGCACGAGAAGATATTCCACGGATCTGGATACTTGCAGTATTGTTCGGATCAGCCGCTCCGGTATTGACGACAGAAACGCCCGCAACCTTACCTTGGATAAGCATGGAGGCATCCATTGAACCGGTCGTCAGGAAATTATCGGACGAGACATGGGAAATTGCGGAAGTCAGTTCCTTTTTATCCAATGTTCCATAACCGACAACGACGACCTCATCAATGAATTGCCGGTCTTCCTCAAGTGCTACATTCAAGATATGCTGACCGTTCAGCACGATTTCCTTCGTTTCGAATCCGATCAGAGAAAATACGAGAGTATCACCCTCAGATGCGTTTACAAGGAATTTTCCTTCTGCATCCGTACTCACTCCGGAATTCGTTCCTTTAAGAACAACGGCTACGCCAGCAAGAGGCTCATCAGAACCTGTTTCCTTTACAGTACCTTTTACATGTACATTCTGTGCAAAAGATACTACGGCCACGGATGTCATGAGAAATGACAGCATGACCGTGATCAGTTTTCGTTTCATCAGCATGTTATTTAATCTGGGTTATACATTTCTTATGTACCCCAAAGTTATCCAGCCATGTTTTCAGAAACTAACGTTTAAGTATGGAATTAAGACGTAAAAAGTCATTGATGAATTAATTATCAATGACTTGCACCAGGAACAAACTCCAAGAATTAAGACTTGCTATGGTTTGGGAATTGCCATTACGGCACGATCGAACTCATCCTTATCGAACTTTGACCGGGCTTTTAATTTCGTTTTGTATACATAGACGGTATTGACCGAGAGATTCAGATACTCCGCCACCCTTGCAGTACTGTCGATGCCGAGCCTCATCAATGCGAAGATCCGGACTTCCATCGGAAGATTTCCGGAATCTGTCAAAGTGATCTGAGATTCTGCTGGAAACAGCTTGTTGAATTCAGTCATGAAATTCGGGAAAAGTTTAAGAAATGCAGCATCGAACGAACTGTACAGTTTTTCCCTTTCTTCCTTGATATGAAGATTATGCAGGATCTGACTGGCATCGTCATATTGCTTCACCGCAATCTTTCTGATAGCGGATAAGGCCTCTTTCTCGATCTGGTTTACAAAATCCGTATTGCCATAAAGCGACTGTATGATGTACTGGTCCTTTATTTCATTCGTTTCACGTAATTTGTCATTGAGCTGAATCAATGACAGGTTACTTTCTTTCAGCATCCTGGAATTGCTGATGATGGATTTCTGTGCCTTCTTGATCGCCGCATTCTTCTTCTTGATTTTCCTGAGCAAGACAAAAGTAATGACAAGAAGAACCAGGACGACGGTGCCGAATATGGACAGGATCAGTATCTGATTGTCGTACCATGAAGATCGCATCTGTTCAATTTCCGGAAGAATCGCATTGATTTCCACCATTCTCAATCTTGAATTGTAGAATTGAGCATCGAACAATGCCTGCTGTATATAACGGTATGCTTTGGAAATCTCATCTCTTTCATACATCATTTCTGCCAGGACCTTCGCCGATGTCGTTTCATGCGTACATGACCTGATATCATATATCGCGGAAAGAGCCCTGTAATACAATGCTTCATCCTGTTTCCCTATCGACTGATAAGCTGATGACAGAATAGAATATTGCACCGCCATTTCATGCTCGTCCGTATTGAATCTGGCCAGCAGACTTTCCCTTCCATCGACAGTCAATCGATCGGAATAGTTCTCGACCAATTCTATCTCGAGCGAAATCCATGCTTCCTCATAAGAGGCCGGTACCGTATGTTCAAGTGCTTTATGGTAATACTTCAATTTCAGATCATCATAGGTATCACATAAATCCTGTGATCCCCTTACATATGAGCTTAAATTCTGATAAGTAGAAGCACTTAAGATGTAGAATTTCACAAGTTCCTGATCAGATACGCCATCAGGGTCATAACTTCTGATGATGTCGATGGCTTCATTGAAGAAGCCGACAGATTTATAACAGAACAGCAAAGCTGATTTTGCGACAGCCTTTTCCTGAACGGCATTGCTTTCTGAAGACAATTCATCCAATCTTCTCGCATAGACATAAGCAGAATCATATTGGAAATACTTGTATTCCTCGAACAGCTTATTGCAGATATCGAACTGCTTTTCTGAATTCATCTCCCTCTTCAGATTAGCAATCCTGTTCTCCCTATGTCTCTGATAGGTGTCTCTTTCTTCAATGGAGCGATCCAGTTCCTTGAAAATCGTATGTAATGAACTATCATTTACAGCCGGATTGGCAAGAATGACAGATAATATCAGGGATAAAAGCATCATTGATCTGATTTTCCAACTATTATTATATTCCAACAACTATTCTGGGAGAAACACATTACCGATCTCAGCGAATTTTCTGGACAAGTCCATCCGGCTTCATCCAGCCTCTGCATCAGTCTTCCATGCAGGAGATGCGTCATCATTGACCTTAAAGGTAAGAAATTTACCTCATAGTACGACCGTTCAAAGCAGATTTTTCTTCGGATCCGCGGCGGGGATCTGACGGACAGACATTTCCGCCAGGAACGGGCACAAAAAAGGGAGGCCTCAGCCTCCCCCGATCAAAACCCCGCGTCTAAAAGAAATAACGCAGGCTCAGCAACATCTCCCAAGTGGACAAGGGATCATTGAAGCCGGTCCATTCCGGCTTGGTGAACTTGTACTTGCTCTCCTTATACTGAAGCACGGACGCAGAACTCAGCCGCTGAGCCACGCCCCACTCTGAAGACAGCAGATTCGCGACATTGTTGACATCAAGCCCCAGCTGAATCGTGTGCAGCTTCTTTCCGACCTCGAAATCGATGTCCTGCAGGAACTTCACGTTGATCCGGTTCTGCCATGGAGCGATCGCTCCCCCTCTCTTGGAATAACTTCCCCGATGACGGCTGAGATAAGCGTCCCGGCTGATGAAGTCCTCGAAAGCCGCCCTGTTCTCCTCCGATTCGAAAGGCATGCCGGAAAGTTCCTCCGCGGTCGGGATGTACAGCAGATTGTCCGCGCCGAAATCGTTGGTGACATTCTTCATCGTATAGGAATATCTCGAATAGGAGAAACCGGAAATGTAGGCATTGTTGTAACCTTCATAGAAAAGTCCGATCGTCGTCGCTCCTCTACCTCCCTGCGGAATCCTGTAGCTGATGTTCGCGATGACGCGGTGCGGAGAAACGAAGGAAGCGTAGCCCAGTTCCGGCATATTGGAACCGTTGCGGGTATAAAGACTGCCGTAGTCGGAAGTCACCTGATCCCGGATGCCCTCCATCGCGGTCTTTGATTCGCTGAAGGTATAGGCCGCCATCAACGAAAGTCCGAAGTTGAAATCTTTCTGGAGCTGTGCGGTCAGCGAACCGTAGTAACCGTTCACCCCGTCGGTGTTGGTCAGATACATCGGCATGATCCCCTGTCCGAGGCTGTTCCGGATGCCTTCACTCTTCCAGAGCGCACGAGGTTCAGGTTCTCCCGGCAGCTGAATTCCCTCTTCCACCTGCACCAGTCCCAGTTTCCGGATCGCGGTAGAATTGAAATCCTTGTTGAAGATTCCTTCGAGCGTAAGCTTGACACCTCCCGGGATATAGCCTTCCAGGGCCAATGAGGACTTCCAGGTCGTCGGCATCTTCAGTTTCTGGTCCAGAATGGTGGCTGCGGTCGGAGCGAAGTTATCCTCCTTATGCGTGAACTGGCCGCCGTAGATCTCATTGACCATGTCCTTGACCTGGGTATGGAAGCCCGGGGTCAATGGGTTCGAGCCATCATTGTCCACGTACTGTACCTGCATGCAGTTGCTGTTCACGACCGAAGAGATGATCCAGACGAAAGGCAGACGTCCGGTATAGAGTCCCGTACCTCCGCGGAGAATGAGATTGCGGTTGCCGAGGATATCCCAGTTGAAACCGACCCTCGGGGAAACATTCAGACGCAGTCCCGGCATGTCATCCGTCCGCAGGCCGGCCATCGTCTGCGACTGATCCGCCAGCTGCCCGAATTCCTTGTTATCATTGTCCTGGACCTTCGGATAGAGCGGAAGCTCCAGGCGCAGACCGGCCGTCAGCTTGAAACGCTCGCTGAAAGTCAGTTCATCCTGCACATAGAGCGATGGCTGCAGGAAGCGGAAGCTCGGATAGACCTGGTCGAGGGCGTCGTTGTTCGGGAAAGTGAGCGCGAAAGCCGCCGGCTTGCCCCCCTGCTTGAAATCTTCCCAACTGTTATAGGTATAGTATCCGGCACCGCCCGGCATGAAGCCGTTCACGGCATTGTTCCACTCGAACTGCAGACCGGCGACGATGTTGTTGATGCCGCTCGCATAACTGATCTCGTCCGTAACGACTACCGTGTGGACCTCCCGGATGTTTCCAAGCGTGAACGGATCCGGTCCGAAGGAGGTAAGCACGGCCTTGCTGCCCTCCGTACCGTATTCCTGCAGGATATCCACGGTCGGGAAAATACCGCCGGCATTGCTTCTTCTCTCGTTCTGGTGAGAGTAAGTCAGACGCAGGACATTGTTGAGCCTTCCCTCGAGGAAACGCGAATCGAGTTCCGCGGCGGCTGAAGTGAAGTCACGACCTTGCAGATACCTTGAGCTCTCGAAATACAGCGCATATTCAGAGGTCCTTCCCTCGCGGTGGCGGTCATAGAGCTTTCTCAGGTTCGCCGGATTCGTCGAAGAAGATGGATCGGAAGACATCGAAGTGCCCGTATGCGAGAAACGGAAGTTCAGACGATGGTCACGGTTGATGTTCCAGTCGATCCTCGCCATGACTTTCCAGTCCGGTGCGGATACGGAATAATTCTGGTAACGTCCCGGATCATAGCCGTATTTCTCTTTCAGGAAGGCTTTCACTTCTTCCATGAAAGCGACGGTCGGACGAGCGAAGGCCGAACCACCGCCGAATGACGAAGACTCGTCCGGACGGGCCAGACGGCTGGCTCCCGGCACAGATTCCGGTGAATATTCCGCATTGAGGAAGAAGAAGAGCCGGTCCTTGACGATCGGGCCGCCGAGAGTGAAACCGGTCGTGTTGTTCAAGGAACGATCCAGGGCCAGACGGTCCGCACTTTCCTTGCCGATACGGTCACCCTTGAGCTGGTCGCTGTTGAAGTAATTGTAGACGGAGGCGTGCCAGACATTGGAACCTTTCTTGGTCACGGCGTTGATGGCGCCGCCGGTGAAGCCGGAATGACGGACATCGAAAGGTGTGATGCTGACCGACATCTGCTCCAGTGCATCGAGAGAGATCGGTGCGCCGCCGGCCGGAAGATTGGAGCCGATACCGAAGGCATTGTTGAAAGCGGCACCATCGACCGTGATGCAGGAAGAACGGTAATTGCCGCCACCGACAGAAAAGCCATTGGCCGTGACGGAAGCCTGAGGGGTCAACCTCATGACATCATTGATGCTCCGGCTGACGGTCGGAACTGCTCCCATGGTCCTTTGGCTGATGGCCGTTCCCACTCCCGAGTTCCGGACATTCATGCCGGAAGCAGCGGCATCGGCGATGAAGACGGCCGCCTCCAGCCCGATCGCATCGGGTTCCAGGAGTGCATTGACAGAAACGGTCTCACCGAGCGGCGCATAGATGCCGGTATTCTCGACCTTGCGGTAGCCCAGGATTTCGATGCTGACCGTATAAGGGCCTCCAGGCACGATCCCATTGACCTGAAATACACCCTTCCTGTCGGATACGGCGGTGAAGATGGAGCCGGACGGAACATGGGTCGCGATGATGGCTGCGCCAGGAACAGGACCTTCCGCGTCAGCGATCCTTCCCTGGATGGCGGAGGTGGTGATTTGAGCATTTGCGACAATTACGCAGAAAATGCAAGAAAACGTCAGAAGTAATACTTTAAATGTTTGATGCATGTTGTTTGGTTTATGGTTTGGTGATTAATGCCGTTGAAGATTCCGGAAGCTCCCGCGCATTGACCAGAAAGCTCGGGCCGCCAGAAGCAGGACCCCGCAGGTGAAGCCGATCGGATAGGAGCACCACACCCCGGAGACGCCCTGACCGAACACGAAAGCGATGGTATAGCCGGCAGGAAGAGCGACGAGAAAGTAGGAAATGAAGGCGATCCACATGGTCGAACGGACATCGCTGATGCCACGGAGCGCATTGGCCAGCACGATCTGGATACTGTCTCCGAACTGATACAGCATCAGGATCGGGATCAGCAGGCCTACAATGTCCAGGACCGCCGGATCCTCCGTGAAGAAACGGCCGAGCGTCTTCGTTCCGAAAAGCAGGATCAGGCTCATGATTGTCGAGGCCACCATGGCGAGGATGACGCCACTTACCGTTACCTGCCTGATTTTCTGATAGTTGTCATTACCTTTATAGATACCGGTCTTGATGGCCGTCGCAGAGCCGAGTCCGAGATAGATGGTGAAGCTCACGGTCGAGATCGAGATGGCGATCTGATGGGCCGCCAGTTCCATTCCGCCGATCCAGCCGACCATGATGGTGGTCAGACAGAAGGTCGCCGCCTCGATGCCCTGCTGGAGCGCGATCGGCCAACCGATGGCATTGAGGCGTTTCCAGTATTTCCTATGGATGCCCGTCTGTCGGAAGCCCGTATGGAATTCATGGTAGGATTTCCTCAGCAGGAAGATCGTGACGAACATCAGCAGGATGACGATCCGGGAGACAAGCGTACTGATTCCGGCGCCCAGCAGGCCCATTTCCGGGAAGCCTCCCTTGCCGAAGATCAGCAGGTAGTTGCCCAGGATGTTCAGCGCGTTACCGACCGTCAGGACCCACATCGAAACGGAAGCGTCCATGATCCCTTCCTCGAACTGCCGGAAGGAATTCGCCAGCATGACGAAGACGATCGAGGCCAATGAAACCAGGAAATAAGGTCGGATCAGCGGCAGCAGGGCTTCCGGCTGCCCCATCTGCGGTATATAGAAATAGATCACCAGAAGGACGGCGGTGATGATGGCGGTCGTGGTCAGGTTCGAGATGAGGCTGTTCTTGAGCCAGCCGCCGATCTGCCGACGGTCGTTCCGGGCCAGATTCTCCCCGATGAGCGGAGTCAGGTTGAAGGAGAAGCCTGTACCCAGGATGATGAACATATTGATCACGTTGTTGGCGAAGGAGGCGGCGCCCAGTTCAGCAGTGCTGTGGTGACCGACCATGATCGTGTCGGCCAATCCGGTGATGATGGCACCGAGCTGTCCGATGATGATCGGAACAGCCAGTCTCAGGATGGAGCGCATCTGTCTCCTGTAATCTTTGAATATTATCTTATCCATGTTCGTTTTCTTATTGTAATTTTTCAGCAATAGTCTAGCCGTGCCGGTTCCGGTACGGACAGACAAGGAATTTCCGGTCGGCTGTTTTCGGGCCGGCAAAGTAATCCTGGTCGGCGGTACTTACAGCACAGGCCGGCAAGGTCTTGAAGATCAGTTTATAGAAAGGTCCCGGAATGTTGAGAACTACTGGAAAAGAAAATTCGGTCCACGAGTGGACCAATCCAGAAAGAGAATATCGTTCGCTATGTTAAGACCCTTCAGAAACATCTGACAATACTTGATTTTAAATGATCGGCCGCAAAGATAGAAATTCTTTTCGAAATACAAACAGCCATCCTTCCATGCAGAAGAATGGCTGTTCATCCTATTAACGATTCCAAGTCCGGATCAGCGTTTCGTATTGAAGCGGATTTCTATTTCCTTGCGGTTGGCTTCAGGACATCCGTCGAAGACTTCCGGATGGGCGTAAACCTTGAATACATGCATGCAGTCCCGATTTTCCTTTTCATCCATTGACATTTCATCATCATGAAGGCTCAGCACCACGTACTTCTTTTCCTGTCCTGAAAGATTGCTGGTCATCTCTCTTCCACGGGCCTTGAAATGAACGGCCAATGGTTCATCCGTGCTCTTGAAAGCATAATCCTTATGCTCATAGCGAACGAGATAATAAGGTTCGAAGACCGGTTTTCCGTCCTTGACCGTTACTTTGAAGAATTCGCTCAAGAGATAAGGACCAGTTGCGGCAGGAGCCGGATTACTGAAGTCGGAAACATAATGGTACAGGAATTTTCCCTCATTATCTTTCAGGAACAGCTCCAGATTCTTCGGAACCGTGTTGCCATCGTCCCATCTCCGCTGAAGTTCATCACGGGTCATCTTCTTGAGAGTCGTGTAGCCATAGTGATCTCCGACATCATCCCGATATCCCAGATATCGTCTGATCCGCATGTAGCGATTGTCCAGATGGAGAATCTGGAAATGAGAGTGCTGATGGGTTGTCACTACCATATTCTGTGCATAGACATAGCTTTCGTGGGTAATGGAGGTCCCGAATGGAGGATAGCTCATGAACTGGTAGAGCTGATCGGAAGTTCTGAAGTAGTAATGCACCGGAGAACCTCCTTCCATATCTTTGTAGTATTCATCCTTCGAGAGACTGCCATCCTGCAGGATTTCATAAGTCGAAACATGTTTCCACGCCTGGCCGACGACCTGACTGGCGAACTGTTCCTGACTCACTTTCGTTACCTCAGGAAGTCTGTTCGGATGGTCCAGATCAATGCAGGACGTGACAGAAAATACTCCAGCGAACGCCGCCGCTGCGACAGCGAATCTTTTCAATAGTTCAGTAGCATACATGGCAAAGCCGTTTAATGGTTGATCATTGCAGCCGATCCCATTGACCTGAACGGAGGGGAAACGACGTTTAAACGCATTGAAGTTAATGAAAATAAATCATTTATCCTTCAAGAAAATGGATTCTTTCAAGAAATTAAAATTTTCTGCTCAAAGTATTGGATTTTAAAAAATATTGCATACCTTTGCAATTCGGTTGTTCGGATAAAGTCATTCTGACTACCGCAACCGATTGGTTATTAGTTTTAGTGTTATTAATTATGTGGTTAGTATGAGGCTGCCTCGCGTGATGCGACGCTGTCTCATTTTTTTTGCACCCTATTCCCCCGCACCGAGCCCATTCCGATTTTGATGGGACTTCTAAATTCTTTAACTTCGTTGAAATCTTAGACCAATGGACGACAACAAGAAATTCTGGGAACGCGTAGCGCGGCTGTACACTCCCTTGCAGGAGCGCTCCAATCGGGAACTGTACCGTCAGGTGTACGAAAGATGCCGCCGGCATCTGAATACCGAAGATCAGGTTCTGGAACTGGCGTGCGGCACCGGACAGTTCACCTTCGCCCTCTGTCCGTCGGTCCATTCCTGGGAAGCGACCGATTTCTCCGCAAAGATGGTCCATGAACTCTCGAAACGGATTCCGGAAGACTTGAAAACCAAGATCAAGGTTTCCGTCCAGGATGCCACCTCCCTTCCCTACGAAGATAGCTCCTTCGACGTCGTCTTCATCGCCAACGCCCTCCACATCATGCCGGAGCCGGAGAAAGCCCTGTCAGAAATCCGGCGAGTCCTGAAACCCGGAGGAAGACTGATCGCCCCGACCTTCGTCTATGAAGGAAAGATGAACAAAGTACGCTTATGGCTGCTGGACAAAGCCGGCTTCAAGACGTTCAACAGATGGAGCCTCGACGGGCTGGTGGATTTTCTTGCACGCAACGGCTTCGAAACGACAGCATCCGACACCATCGCCGGAAAGCTGCTTCCGGAAGGTCTGGTCGTCTGCCGCGGCAAGCGCCGGCATGAACTCAAAGATGTAACGAACACAGAAGTCTCCTAAGGAAAGCAAGACGATTTCCGAACGGAGGATAGCGAAGAAAAATATCGATGTAATTGTATTTCCTGACTACGGCTTTCCTTCGAGAAAAGGTCTCCAGACTGTATTTTCCATGATACTGTCCCATGCCGCTGCTACCGACTCCCCCGAAAGGTAGTTTCGGATTGGCGATATGAATGATCGTGTCATTGATACATCCTCCACCGAACGACAGGCGACGGACCACCTCTTTCTGGTGCCGCTTATCATCTGAGAACAGATAGAGCGCAAGCGGCTTCTCCTTTGCACTCAGCACAGGAATGACCTCTGAGAAATCCCGGAAAGTCAGGACCGGAAGGATCGGGCCGAAGATCTCTTCCTGCATGACCGGACTGTCCCAAGAGACCTCATCCAGCAAAGTCGGTTCGATCATCTGCAGTTTCTGCGACACATATCCTCCCGACAGGATCTTCTCTCCTTCGAGCAAAGTGGACAGACGCTCCAGATGTTTACGGTTGATGATCTTCGGGAGATAACCGGAAGCCATCGGATAGTCCCCGTAGAACTCATGGATATACTTGATCATCGCCTTGACCAGTTCCTCCTTGACCTCTTCATGGACATAAAGGTAATCCGGTGCGATACAAGTCTGCCCCGCATTCAGGAACTTGCCCCACACGATCCTTTTCGCGGCAAGGTCGACCTTGCATCTACGGTCCACGATGCAGGGGCTCTTGCCCCCCAGTTCCAAGGTGACCGGTGTGAGATGAGCGGCCGCCTTCTCCATGACGATCCGACCGACGGCAGGACTTCCGGTAAAGAAGATATAGTCGAACTTCTGTTCCAGCAGGGCCTGATTCTCGGCTCTTCCCCCTCGGACCGTACAGACGATCTCTTCCGGAAAAGTCTCCTTCAGGATCCGCTCGATGATATCAGAAGTATGGTGCGAATATTCCGACGGTTTCACCACACAGCAGTTGCCGCAGGCGATGGCTCCGGCGAGCGGCATCATCGTCAGCTGGAACGGGTAGTTCCAGGGAGACATGACCAGCACGACCCCATAAGGTTCGTGATAGATGCGGCTGGTGGAGTGAAAATGTACGAGCGGCATACGGACCCTCGACGGACGTGTCCATTGACCTGACATCTTTGCCAATGATTTCAGTTCATGAAGGACCATGGAAATCTCGGTGGCATAAGCCTCGAAAGGAGCCTTTCCAAGATCAGCCTTCAAAGCATCCATGATCTCGTTCTCGTGCGAACAGATGTTATCGTGAAGCTTCTTCAGCAAACTCTTCCGGACTGCCGGAACAAGGGTCGCTCCTGTCCTGAAATACTCACGCTGGCCGGCAACGACCTTTTCTATCTTTTCCTTTTCCATATACTTATTTCTTTATCTGGTTGAACAGATTCCTGAGGTCCTCCCTCCCCAATATCCTCGGTACAGGATAAAGCGGATGCGCCTCCTTGAAGGCATGTTCGACGAGATCGTCAATATCCTCATCCCGGATTCCTTCCAATTTTTCCGGTATTCGCATCGAGCGGTTCAGTTCCCGGATAGCCGCAATGAAACGTGAAGCATTCTGATGCTCGTCAAGTTCCGGACAGTAACGGTCTGTCAAGGCACATAATTCTGCCAGCCGATGGTCGATGCATCTTCCATAATATTCCAGGACATAAGGAAGGATCACCGCATTGGCCAGTCCATGAGCGAAATCATACTTTCCTCCCAAGGCATGGGCGATGGCATGGACATAGCCTACATAGGCCCGGGTAAAGGCAATTCCGGCATAATGGGAAGCCTTGAGCATCTGCTCGCGGGCCTGAACATCGTTTCCATTTTCATAGGCCTGAGGGAGATTTCTGAAAATGAGAGCGACCGCTTCCCGGCCCATCCTTCTGGTCTCCGGTGTACGCAGACGGTTGATATAGGATTCGATGGCATGGGTCAATGCATCCATCCCTGTCGTTGCCGTAAGCGGTGCGGGCAGTCCAAGAGTCACAAGCGGATCAAGAACGGCCACACGAGGAACAAGATGCGTATCATCGATATGATACTTGATCTGCTTGTCCGAATCGGTAATGACCGCCGCGATAGTCGCCTCGCTACCGGTTCCTGCAGTTGTAGGAACAACATACAAAGGAGGCATATCGCGCCAGATCTTCTGAACGCCTTTCAGCTGTTCGAGCGACTTGTCCGGCTTCACGACACGTGCGGCGACAGCCTTTGCTGTATCCATGACGGATCCGCCTCCGAAAGCGATCAAGGAATCGCAGGAGCATTCCCGGTACCACCTCAATGCTTCTTCCACGACGTGCACCGTCGGATTAGGCATCGTCCGGCTGAACAAGATCGAGCGGATGCCGCACGAATCAAGTTCCCACCTCAATTTTTCCATCTGTTCCATAGATGAGACGAAATGATCGGATACGATCAGAACAGTTCTGCACCCTTCATCCTTCATTTTCTGCGGAAGAAGTGACAGACTGCCCTCCCCTTCCAGGAGTTCCGGCTTGCGCCATCTGACAAAATTGGAAGCCGTCATCAGCCCTACCTGATAAGAGCGGCAATAAATCCTAAAAAAACAGTTCATACTATAAAAATTAATCAACACACTTTCAGTCGGTCGACCGACCGATTTTCAAGTAAAATAAAACCCTTGTCTCTTTGACGGCAAGGGTATCATCCTCCTTCAATGAAACCAGACCTATGGGACCAGCAGCTTCACCACCTCATCGATGGAATAATCCGTACACCCGCAGGATTTCTGAATGAGAAGTCCATCAAGCACGGCAAGGATGACTGTGGCCAGACACCTGTTGTCAGGGCGATCTCCAAGAATCTTTTTCATAGAGACTTCCAGCAGATCACGCCAGGACTCATATCTCTTGTAGAATTTCTCCTTGAGTGCCTCATTGGCAGCGACGTTGTTCAGCAGATAGAGATGAAGCCTTCCACGAGTCTGTTGGGCAAGAATCTTCTCAAACAAGGCTTTCAGGATTACGGACGGTTCCCTACTCTGTGAAGAATCATCCAGAAACGAAAGCAACTCTGTAGTGATGTCTGACAAGTTGGAATCAGCAATATCATAAATGATATCCTCCTTCGCTGAATAATAATAATACAGCGTACCCTTGCTGATGCCAGCCTCCTTGGCAATATCCTTCAAAGCCGTTTCCTTGATTCCCTTACTGGTCATCAATGCAGAAGCCACATTGAGGATATGACGACGCATATCCACCATGATGATTTTGCCGTCCTCTGTCTCTTTCTTTATCTCTTTCATATTCCTAAATTATCGGTCGGTCGGCCGACTTATTTTCTGCAAATGTAAATATAAATTTCAACAATCAAAATAATATCCAGGAAAATTACCTAAAAGACGGAGAGACTGCTGGCGAAGTTCCATCTGGAAAAAAGAGTTACATCAGAAAAACATGAAGGGGCAGCAGACTTTCTAGATGGTCAACTACCCCTGATAATGTTTAATCTCTTTCATCTTAAATCACTTTCATTGTGTCAGATGAACATCGTGCCAACGAGGCACTGATTTCGGTATCAAATATAAACATTAATTCCTGAAAAACAAACATTTACTATAAATTATCAGTTTTTCTGAATAAAAAGTCTAAATTATCCAGAATTTTATCTTTGTATTTTTCTTCTGGCTTGAGCGAACTGTTCGGTACGATCATAGGATGAGTGAAATACTGACCTTTAAGCACACTCTCGATATCCTTATGAGTCATACCACTGACATCCAGCCCCATATCTTCAATCCAGGCAGGAATATCCTCTTCCTTGATCGGGTGGAATCCTAACAGCAATCTCTCGATATTCCATCGGTTATGCTCCACTTCGGCCATAATGTCAGAGTCTTCTTCTTTCAAGTCTTTTTGAATATAGGTACCTGGCACCGGCATTGAGGTTTCCTTCCCTTTGACCACACCTCGTGGACATTCTCAGCAAGCTGTTCTGTAAGTTCATTCAGGCTGCTCGGAATCTCCACCTGATCGGTATCCATAGGTTGTGGAACATATTTCTTTTCCATACTCTTCGTTTCAGTGAATCATGTGTACTATCAAGAGTAACAAATATAACCAATTATTGTCATATTGAGACTGATATACACAGGAAAACTGCTGTGCTTTTTCTTTCATCATTCTACCGAAATGAAGAAACACGCTTTAGTGATTACCTCTTCGATTCCCCTCTCTGGATCAGATTTCCCCTATCGCAACTTCTGCAGAACCAAAGAAAGCGATAAAATTCCTGCAGAATGCAATTTTGTAGAGCAAAAATTCATAAATTTGAAAGATGCTGTCATTTTGCTGAAGCATTCATATACCCGACTATACCTTTTCATCAAAAGAAATTCGCTATGCAGAAAAATTATTTCAAGAGATATGTCTGGCTGCTGGATCTCCTGCAGGTTTACGGAAGACTGACATTAAAAGAGATCCAGGAGAAATGGAAATCTTCCAGTCTTTGCGAGGACAATCAGGATATTCCGATCAGAACATTCCAGAACATGAAAACCGGTATAGAAGAAATGTTCGGCATCTATATCGAATGCGGAGCAAACTACGAATATTACATCAAGGAAGACTACAGTGTCAGCGGTGTCAGGAAATGGATGCTTGACGCCATATACTTGAACAACATCATAGGAGATTCCTGTGACCTCAAAGATAAAGTCATCTTTGAAGAAGTCCCGTCCTCCAGAGAGAATCTGGAGATTATCCTGCATGCGTTGAGAGATAAACTTGTCATAGAGATGGACTATCAAGGCATAAGGATGACTGAGCCGAAAAGAATAAATGTGGAACCATGGTGCCTGAAGCTCTTCAAGCAACGATGGTACATGATCGGATGGTCTCTCTACAACAAGAAACCCGGGATACGCACCTACATGCTTGAAAGAGCTTCAAAGGTAACCGTCACCAGACAAAAAATCATGAATATGCCAAAAGATTTCAACGGTCAAGACTTCCTGAGGTCATATTATGGGGTTCACAAAGCCTATGGGGATCCTCAAAAGGAGATCATTGAGATAAAGGTCAAATCCAGACAACGTCCATTTCTCCGCAGACTTCCCTTGCATGAATCTCAAGAAGAGATCGAGACGACTGCCGATTATTCCGTTTTCAGATACAACCTGATCTGGAACTTCGACTTCTGGCAGGAACTCCTTTCATGGGGCTCTCAAGTGGAAGTACTGAAACCGGACAATCTCAGGGAAGAGATGAAACAAGAACTGGAAATGTGCTTGAACAACTACCAGTCTGGAAAATAAGCATATCATGCAATGTTGCCTTGAAGAAGACATGATGGTCTAAATATATTTCTTATACAATGGCATTCCTTCATGCCAAGGCTCCTTTCTCCATTGTTTTTCCTGGCTTTTGTTCAGAACGAGAATTCTTCGAGCCTGCTGGGAACATCTATCCGTGATGAAAGAAATTTCCTGATTCTTGAGAATCTGGTCGATGCAATAATTCAATAGCCAGGCCAAGGAATGCGGGACAGGAAGCACATACAAGCCTTTTCTGTCGCGATAACGGAACATCTTCATGCCAGTATGCAGAGCGTGATATCTGGATTCTTCCGATTCCAGATAAAAAACATATTTACAATCCATCGGTCTTTCTGCAGACAAGTTCAGGATGCGGACGGCATCATACTCGGAATAAAATTCAGAAAGGTCAGACCATGAGTTCAAGAATAACAGGAACTCTTCCAAGCTACTCCCCACATTTTCTGAAAGGAATCGTTCCAGAAGCTTGAACAATACGCCTATATTATTCTCTCGATTCGATACCGAGTCGGCACAACTTGCCAGAACATCTTCATTTGACAAGATCGAGTACACCCTGTGCAGTCTTTCTGACAACGGTTGCCCCTCAACCAGTCCCCAATCCCAGCAAGACAGATCCTGAAGCCTCTCAATCTCCAAGATACGACAATATTCCTGATACATACGATACGACTGGAGCAATTCGCACGGACAATCATAATCGTCCACAGCATCCTCCAGATTGGCCTGAATTTCATATTCCGCAAGAGGGCCAAGAAGCAGAATGATCTCATCATTGGCGAGAAAACTTCGTTTTTCGGTATAATAAGGGACATCATGCCCGTTGAAAATATCAAACAGCTCATCTCCATTGATGGTATCTTTCATATAGATCGCGATATCCGAATACTCCAGACGCTCTTCAATCATCAGATTGTGCAATTCATTCCAGAACCAAGAATAGAACTCTTTCTTAATATTCGCACGATTTTTAGGTCTCCATTCATCCAGTGCTGCAGCTTCATGACGTTTCCCGGTCTTCTGACACTCTTTGTTCGCAGGATTTCCACTTATTTCTTCCATTCTGGACATAAGTTCTGCTTCCATGTCATTGGATGCCTGGAAGCCATAGATGAAAACGTGGTCGATATTATCTTCCAGTTCCTTGCGAACGTTCTCATCATCAAGAAGTTTGTCGAAGCATTTGAGAAGATCATAGTAATCCAGGACATTTTCATTCTCCTTGTACTCATGATACTGATCCAGAAGGTATTCAAATCCATTATAGACATCATCCGATGCCTCTGCAAGATATTTTCCTAATTCAGCATGGAGCTGTCTCAACAACGGATCATTGACTCCGGCATGACGCAAGAACGCTCTATGCAAAGATCTTCTCTCCGGCGAGTATGCCATTTCACGGAATATGCGTGAGCTGATTTTCTCGAGCACTTCCAACCGATCATCTACCTCGTTCATGGAACTGCTGAAACGGCGATAGCTATCCAATGCTTTCTGTTCACATATCACCGGCTCCCAGTCGATGTTATTCTTGCTGTTGTCAGGCTCCGCCTTCTCAAACAATTTAGATACAAGTTGAAGAGAACCTGCTCTAGACTCCAGAATCTGCTCTTTAGTAAAAGTACGATTGACACATAGCATTGTAAGGTCAACGACATCGTCACAACCTTGCGACACGATGGAATCCAGTTCTTTTCTGAAAAGTTCCCCTCCCTCGAAAGTCTTGCTGTATTTGTAGAGCTGATGAAGCTTGGCTTTAATTTCCGCTTCAGAAATCACTTTGAAATCAGAAGAAAGTCTGAGAAGAGATGAATGGTCCCTGACCGCACGTTCCACGAAACTGCTGAAAGTCAAGACCTGCGCTCTACTGAGATCAGCCATACTGATGTTACGATAACAATCCAAGACATTTCTTGTAAGATTTTCCAAGAACTGCTCGTCAGTAAGATTCCAGAACGTAGTAAAAAGTACACGCGTCGGATTGTAATTGTTGGTGATGAAAGGTTTCAGCACCTTGCTCTGCTCGTAATTCGGGATGTAAGTAAATTTGATCATATTATATTGAATTAAAAATTATTTATGCGGTGTGAAGTTTCTTGTTCAACTCCTGTTTCCGTTTTTCTTACGATGCAAAGTAACAGACAAGGTACGCAGAATTCCTGCACAGGTTTATTTTTCTGCATTTTTTATTATATCCAGATTTTCATATCTTTGATATTCAATAGATAACCACCACAAGAAAACTGCTGACCTTTTCTTTCACCATTCTACCGAAATGAAGAAACACGCTTTTTTACTGACCACCTTCATTGCTGCAATCATTGGAATAAGCGGTTGCGGCAATGCCTCTCAAATGACGACTGATGAACTGTTCTACACAGGAATGACCCCAGGAGTCGACTGCTACTGCATCCCTGCCCTGGTAACCGCGGTGAACGGCGATCTGATCGCCGCCATTGACGAACGTGTCCCCAACAGCGGAGATCTCAGGAAAAACAGGGACATCAACATCAAAGTCAGGAGAAGCACAGATTGCGGAAAGACCTGGAGCAAGCTCATCACGGTGGTGGACTTCGAAGAGGGCAGATCGGCCTCGGATCCCTCCATGATCGTGGACCGGTCGACTGGAGAGATCATCCTGTTCTACAATTACATGGACCTGGACAAGGAACCGGACATCTATTATCTGCATTGCGTCAAGAGCAAGGACAACGGAAGAACCTGGTCCAAGCCGGAATGGCAGAAGGATTTCAAATTCATCACCTCAGGAAGAGGCATGTACACGAGAGACGGGAAAGGTCAGGGATGCCGTCACATCCATCTGACAAGAGACCAGGGAAAGACCTGAACGGATTATCCGGACGAGCAGCTGAAAGACCCGGGATGCAATGCCAGCCTCATCAGGTACAGTTCGACGCTAGATGGCGACGACAAGGACAGGTTGCTTTTCTCCAACCTCGAAAGTCACCGGGAAAGAGAGAATCTGACGGTGAAGATCAGCTATGATGAGGGCAGGACCTGGAGCGAAGGCAAGGTCATCTGCCCCGACTTTGCCGCCTACTCCTCCATGACCGTACTGCCGGATGGTAGGATCGGCCTGCTCTATGAGAAGAAGGAGCATAAGGTCAATGAGTTCGTAACCTTCACCCTCGACTGGCTTACCGTCGGGAAAGACCGCTGCAGATAAGAAATTTCCCCGTTTCAGAAGATTTCATCAAGAGCATCCTCAACGTCATCGAACGTATCATCGAACCCATCGCCGAAAGCCTCAAAAATACTTTCCAGCTGATCCAGCTGACCCTTGAACGCTTCAAGTCCATATTTCGCGACCACACCGGAATAACGTCCCATCGCCTTGCTGAACTGGAGCGTTTCCTCCTCTGTAAATGAATGCATTTCCTTTTCATACTTGGACGTGATGTCCTCGAATTCCTCCAAGGCCCATTCCCAATCCTCTTCCGTATAATCCTCGGCTCTCTCAACCACATCATCAGCAAGAGATTCCATTCGGTCCAGCAAAGCTTGAGGATGATTGCAAGAAACGGCAAAAGCCATTACGATTACGAGCAATAGAATTCTTTTCATAATTACAGAATTTTAGTGTCAGGATGATTTCTTCTCAAAGTTATAAAAAAAAAGTTACATAATATCTTTCGAGACAAAATTCTGCCTGCCAGTTCCGCAGTTTCTCTGCATCTGGTCGACACTTTCCAGGATGAGATCCGCTGAGCGGACGACTTTCCGGTTTTTCCGGATACCGAACGGAAGACCGATGAGCAAACCGATCAGTGCGCCGATGCCGAAGTAGATCATGGTGCTCCCGTTGTCGGAACTCAGCGCCTCCCATTCCAGCCAGATAGTCCAGAGGATAGCAACGGGAATGCCGATGCCGCAAAGCACGATGGAGCGGTCGAAGAGACCGAGTCTGCTGATTCTTTCCTGCAGCTGGCTGATCTGACAAGTATCTTCATCCTGATCTTCAAAAAGATTCATCGTCATGTCAAGGGACAGTCGAGTGCCCGACTTCTTCTTTTTTCTTTCGGATGAAATGCAGGTGTTCAGACAAGTGCGCCAGACCCAGGTCCGGGCACTGCTGTCTCCGCGGAACGAGGAGAACCCTCTCCACAAGTTGATGAGTTGGTTTTATGAATCCAGCCGGCCGGATCCGTTGTTTTTACCAGTTAGACACAAATTTACATTAAAAACTACAGAATTCTTTCAGTTTTTTCGAATTGACTTCTTAACTTTAGGACCAGTTATACATCGATACATGAAAAACAGAATGCACTTGTTGACTGCGCTTGCAATGGTCCTTCTCGGGATCTGCTTCTGCAGCTGTTCGAAAGAAAAATGGCCGGAAGTCATCAGCCAGAATGAATATGAACTGACCATCGCCTCCGAGAAGATCCCTGGACTGATCTGCGGCAATGGCGAAGATCTCGTTGCCGACGTCTATGCGGTAATCCAGTCTGGTCTGAATACGATCTGGTCAAAGTTCTGACACAAGAGGAAATGCGTTCGGCGAATCTTCCCTTCCACCTCTTTCCGGACGGTTTCCTGGAGAAGAACACCATCTCTCCACGACGCACCTGGATCGTTGAAGCGGATGATGCCGCTGTGAAAGCAACCATCGAAGATAAAATGATGCAGGAGACTCCGATCGACCTCTCCAATTTCATGATATACAACAATATGACTCAATGGGCCTGCATCGTTCCTAAGGAGAACTTCTCCATATACGGAGAACTCCAGCGTAAGAAGATCGAGAGCATAGAGAACCCGGAACATTTCCACACTCTTCTGGAGCAGCTTCATCCGACAAGCAGCGAAATCTGGGACCTGATCGAGCAGCACGATGCCAGCGAATCCGCCTCCTTCGTCGTATTGTTCACCAAGGATGAAGCGTGGCTCTGTCTAGACAACACCTTCTACTACCAGAGCCTCTACCCTACCGGAAAAATAAAGTCCGTCATGAACATCTTCGTGCTGGACAAGAGACATCTCTTCTGACAGTCGATCCGGCCGCAAGGGTTGTACCGGGCTTCGGCATGAGATCAATAGCCGTAACGTTTGTAATACCATGTCAATGGGGCTGTCTTCCAAGTTTCGGTGCTGTAATCGTAGACGGTCATGTTGAAACTGATTTCCAGCCGCCCGTTCCCTGCCAGTCTCAATACCGGTTGGTCCTTCAGCCGTCCGATATCTTCGAAGTTTTCTGCATCCGAGATATAGCGAAGAAGCATGGGACCATCTATGACGATCTCCAGCTTTTCGTTCATGGTATACCTTCCGACGAATCTGGCTGTAACTGCTGACGGATTCATTGAATTATCCACACCTCCTTCCCGGAGAATCTTCTGGAAAGGGATGTTGACTTCATAATAGCAGTGTCCCGGACTGCGATCCGGTGTGTACGTGATTGGCTGAGCATAGAGCTTTCCTTCACCGATACGGTCCGCGAATTCCTGCATGAAATCCGTGCTTGCCTTACCGTCATTATCGAGATCAACCACCTCCCCTTCCCAACGCGCACGGTCTATTTCATAGAAGCCGTCGAGCTGGTCAGCGGCTTTCTTGAACTCATCCTCCCTCCAAGGTTTTTCTGCGCATGATGCCAGGCTCAGAAGCAGGACTACTCCGATTATTCTATAGATACGATCCATCATTTTTCTGTATAAATCCAATCTGAAACATAATTTGATTTTGCACCGATCATGCCGAGACCGCCATCAATATTTGAATAGAAATAAGCATGCGGTCCGACGGCCAGGCTCCAGAGGCCGTCGAGTGACTTCAATTTTTCGATGGAATGATAGAAATCCGGCGTGAGCCTGCTGACAATGATCTTATATCTCGGGCTGACCTTACTGCTGACATGCTTGACAAACACATCGAAGGAGATCTTTCCATCCACATTGCAGCTGGAATCAAAGACCTGGATATCAGCATCTTCGTAAGTGCCGCAGATGTCGTATTTCCGTCCGGACATCGGGATATCACCTTGTTCCATCGTATAGAGCGTATCATACCCGGTATCCTCTGCTGATTCACGCCAGACCTGGACGCCATAGAACCGGCCCTTCACAGGCTTTTCATCAATCCTGATGCGGAATCTCGTGCAATCGGATTCTACCTGATCCATCCAGTATCCGAATTCCGTCTTGTCCGTCAGCACATGCGCGCTTTCTATAGCAACGGCAGGCAAGGCGGATGGAATCACGGTCCTGCAGGAGGCCGAGGCAAGGCCTGGGGAGGTCGCACGGATCTCCACCATATCGGACGGCCCCATTGGCCCATCTATATAAAAACATTGCTGATGGATGAGGGCTTCCTCCTTATCTTCGACCGCAGCGACCACGGCCCCATTGACCTTTATCTCCAGAGAGATCCGGGCATCGTCAGGAATGACGGCGTGGCCGAAATTAGGGGTGGCGATTCCGGCATCGATACGCACCCGGTCTTTTCCAGCATCCATGATGGTCTGGATGAACAGCTTCGGCTTCTTATCTTTCAGGCCGTGAGGAGTGAATTCATGTTCGAACATGCTTTCGCAGCTGCAGCATAGCGGCAAAGCCAGCATCAGAACTAATATTTTATTCGTCATCTTCATCTTTTTAAAATTTCAAGGTCCAACTGAACATAGGGACGATCGGAACGAGGCCGTGGCATCTGGCCACAATTTCCGATGTACGATCATCCATACTGATTTCCGCATGGAGTGCATTGACATGGCAGTAGGCATTGTAGATACTGATGTTCCAGATACTTTCATGCCCTCGCTTGGTGGTGGTCCTGTAATTGAAACCGAGATCCAGTCTATGATAATCAGGCAGTTTCAAGTTGTTCGGACTGCTATAGAAGAACTGGCCCAAGGTGAATTCCGGCTGCGGTTCCTGATACGGACTCTCATGCCCGAAATAAGGATTCTTCCGGATGGTGTGATAGGCGCTTTCTGTAATCCGGTCTCCCGTGTGATAATGCCAGGAAATGTTCATGTCAAGATGTTCATTGAATTTATGGGTAAGCATCAACGTGAGCTTGTGACGGTTGTCATGGCTGTCCGGGAACCAGTCCTTATAAAGATCTCCGAAGAAGCGTTCATTCCAGGACAAGGTATAATAGGACGCGACCTCCGTCTGGCGTCCATGCCAGGACAGTTCAGTTTCAAGACCGTAGGCTCTTCCCTGCCCCTCCGAGAAATCTTTCTGCCAATCCGATACGGTCGGGGAAAAGAGCTGCTGCCCCTTGTATTCCATCAGGTGGTCCATCGTCTTGTAATAGCCCTCGATATTCAACGTGATAGCATGGGGAAGCCTTGTGTACAGGCCGGCAGCGACCTGACGGGAATGCATCGGCCGGATTTCATCGTTGGAAGGCAGGAAACAGAAGGTCGGGAGATCGATCGTATGCGATGAGACCTTATGGGTGAACTGATCCATGTCCGTGTACGAGGCCTTGAAAGTCACCTCCGGACAGAAATCTATCCTCAACGCCGCCCTCGGCTCGACTTTATGGTAGGTATTGCCAGGGACGGTAAAAATGACATACCGCAGTCCGAGATTCATTTTCATCCAGTCCAGGTAGCCGATCTCATCTTCGGCATAGAATGCGAATTCACCAGCCTTGTATCGTGATGCCGCACTCTCGTCATGATAAGGAGTCTTTTCGCTTTGCGGATCGAAGATTCCGTTGAAATCCGGATTCCTGTTCCAGGTCTTTTCCTGACCGCTCCTGACCTTCAGACCTGAACGGTAGAGATGCGCTTTCAGATCGGTTCCGAAAGTGATGTGGTTTCCCCGATCCGGATCATAGAAGAAATCAGCCTTGACTCCCGCATCATGAATCTGACTGTTGCTGCTATCGTCCAGATGATTCTCCGTGATGATCGGCGCTCTCTTGTCCCCAGTCCCCCGTTTGTCCAAGTCCCACTGTTTCGACTTATAGAACAGATCGGCCATTCCGTGCGTATAATATCCGATGAGATTGAAAGCGAACTTGTCTGAAACATCGTATTTCCAGTTCAATGATGCCAGGACATTGCCCCACTTCATCTTGAAATTCAGGCTTTCCTTCCCCTGGAACCGCTGCCCGCTCCAATACTCCACCAAAGCCGTCGACCGCTTGTACCTGGCAAGGTCCTGACCAGCATAAAGATTGAGGGACAGTCTGTTCCTGTTGCTGAACCGATGAGTGACGGAGCCATTGAAATCAGTCATGGCATACCTGAAATTCAATGACTTACGTTCCTTGTTCGTTCTGTTCAGAATCGCGAAGAACGGGAGGGTCAATGGATCCAGCCAGCTGCGGCGCAATCCGATGTTGTAGGAAGTCCTGCCTTTCACGATCGGTCCGTCAACCTGGATGCTGGCATTGAGCAGGCCAATGGAAAAAGTTCCGTGATGTTCCTCGACGCTGCCTTCTTTCGTCATGACGTCAATGACAGAAGAAAGCTTTCCTCCATATCTGGCCGGGAAACCGCTCTTGTAGAAATCCAGATGGTCCGTGACATCGACGTTGAAGGAAGAGAAAATACCGCCCAGATGGGATACCGAATAAATTTCCACCCCATCCATCAGGAAAAGATTGTCCTTGCCGTTTCCGCCATGAACATATAATCCGGACAGCAGTTCGGTACCGGAAGATACGCCCGGCTGGAGCTGGAGGGTCTTGATGAGATCCGGCTGACTCAGGAAGGCGACACCGGATTTCAAGGCATCATTGTCGATCTTCTTCATTCCTGTCTGCGTGAAACGGAGCTTTCTGTTCTTGAAGGCTGTAATCATTGACTCAGACAGAATCTCATGCATGGCGGTGGAATCCTCGACCATCTCATAGTGCCTTACCTTCACGTTCAATTTACGGAGCACGATATATTTCCGGTGCAGTTCATAGGTGAAATCCGTGTCACCGAAAATCTCGTCCAGGACTTTCCTCATGGCTTCCGGCCCCGCCTCTTTCGCCTGCAGCAGATCCGGCAGTTTTCTGTCATGGCTGACATCCAGGTCAATGGAAGAGTCATAGATGAACCTGACGTCCAGCTCCTCTCTCAGGGTGCTGACCACCTCCCTCAATGTCTGTACTTTCTCCTGGGCAATAACTTCCTGACAGGATACAGCCCATGATACGACCAGGGCCATCGCTGTGGCCAATCTCTTGATCATTGATCCCATGCTCATTTCCTTATCCGGATTCTTATGCCCAATGCGGCCCCGATGAGGTCGGCAATCAGTTCAGGCTCTTCTAGTTCAAACTCTCCGGTCAGGTGCTTGTCCATCTTCCTGCAGGTGAACTTCAGCCCATAATGCGAGGAAAGCGTTTCAAGAACTTCAGGCAGCGGCGTATCTTCAAAGATGAAGGTGCCCCTTTCCCAAGCGGTAGCATTCCTGTCCACCTTTTCATTGATGGTCGGAGTGGCGGCCACCGACAAGAGAGAGGCCTGCATACCCCTGGTGAGCATGACACCTTCCGCCGTCTCGGCACGAGAGAACAAGACTTTTCCCTCGACAACATTGACCTGAACGGAATCCATACTTTCCATGACCTGGAATTCCGTGCCGAGCACCCTCACGAAAGAATGCGCTGAAAAGATTTCAAAAGGCCTCCCGACATCCTCATGCACCTTGAAATAGACCGTACCGGTCATAGCCACTCTCCTGTCCTCATTGGCATAAGATTTCCTGTCAAATGAGAGGGAACTGCCAGGAGCCAGCTTGACAAGACTGCTGTCCGGAAGCAAATAGGACATGAGATGTTCGCCGGCCATCAAGGTGACCGTCGAATCTGAGGTACTCTTCCAAATGAATATTCCGAGAAGGACAGCGGCAGCGATGCCGCCCAAAGTATAGAGCCATGGGGCTGGTCTTCTGCCGGCACCGGCTGAGATACGGTGTCTAGAACAGAAACGACTGAAGGCTTTTCGGGTGTCAAAGGGCCCTTTCCTGTAATATCTGGTGACAAATTCCAGATGACGGTCTTCAAAATCTGACATTTTCTATGTTTTGTTTTCTATCCGTAAGACGTAATACTTTGAAAAATGTACTATGACATTTTGAAGAAAATGCAGATTTTCGGATCATCCGCCGCTAAGCAACCAGAGAAAGCACCCAGTTATAGAGCTTGACCGGGCCTTCCTTCAAGATCTTCATGGCCTTGGCAATCTGGTTCCGGACGGTATGGACAGAAAGTCCCAGTTCATCAGAGATCTCGTCGTACTTCATCCCATCCCGCTTGTTCATCAGGAAAATCTCCTGACACTTCTCCGGGAGTTCCCCGATTGCCGTCCACAACCAAGCCTCAACGGCAGAATCCTTCTGATAAAGCGCATCCTTGGAGTCATCGACAAGGTCATGCTTGTTTTCCAAAGAGACGGTCTGAAGCCTGTTCTTGCGCAGGTAGTCCAGGCAACGGTTCCGGACTGCGGCATACAGATAAGCTCGTTTGTTCGGGATCTCCGCTCCTTCCTGAACTTTGATCCACAGCTGTTCGAAAGCATCATCCACCAGATCCTCCACCAGATCCACGTCCTCGACATAGTGAAGAGCATACAGGCACAAGGGTCTGTAATTGTATCGGAAAACATTTCCGATTTCCTGGCTTTCTGATTCTTTTCCTTTCATAAATTCTTCCGGAGCGTATTCTGCAAAGATATTGAATATACTAATATAACTTCATCCAGACATTTCGATAAAGATGGGACTCTACAGGGGCTATTCCTCCAGGAGTTCCATCAGTTTTTCCTGTTGCGAACTCCAGAGCCGGTTGTAGAAGGCATCGATGTGCGCCACCACCTCCAGATCATCCGTCGCCGTATGCAGAGTGTCCATCAACCTCCAGGACTGTCCGAGGTAGCGGTTGATGATCATCAGCTGCTCGATCCGGTCCTTCTCGACGCCCATCCTCTCGGCCGCCTCCTGAAAATTCCGGTCCAGATGGGTCTGAATCTGCAAGGTCAATGAATCCGTCAGCTGCTGGCGTCCGACGATCTCCTTCTGGATCACCATACGGGCCCTGTGTTCCTTGACATAGAGGGCCGAAGGCAGCAGCACAAGAAAGGCTGCAAGGAAGACGGCGGCCCACAACCGCGGTGCATATCTTCTGTCCCAGGCACGTGACAAGGCATCGATATCCGGGTACCGGTCTTCCGGATCTCTCATGGTGCATCTGCGCACTACCCGGAAAAAACGATGCCCGCAGCAATCCTTCAAGATCAGGCCCAATGAATAGAGGTCACTGCGACCGTCCGTTTTCTTCCTGGCTTCCAGTTCCGGAGAAGCATAGCACCGGCTCCGGCCCAAGGTCTCTTCACGCCCGTGCGCATCATTGTCCGCCAGTCCGAAATCGATCAGTTTCACATCATTGTCTGCCCAGGTGATCAGAACGTTGCCCGGCTTCAGGTCATTGTGGATGACACCCTGATGATGAATACAGGAGACGGCCTCCAGAAGTTGGGAAAAGACGCGCTCGCGCTCTTTCCGGCCAGGCTTCTCCGCCAGGAAACGATCGAGTGTCCGGCCGTTCACGAATTCCATCACCAGTCCAGGTCCGCAAGGAGTTGTTTCCTCGAAAGACCAGATCTGGACCAGATAAGGATGGACCAGATTCAGAGACAGATCATACTCACGCCGGAGAAGCGACTCCGCAAAAGGGTCCCGTGCGGTCTTGACCATGAAATATTTCCCGTTCCGCATAACCCGCCAAAGAGTGTTCCTCCCGTTCCTGTAGACCAATACAGGATCAGTGTATCCGCTTCCCGTCGTTTCAGGGAACTGCTGCATTTCGAAAATTTCACTTTCTGCTGACATAGGGCATGAATATACGGACAAAGATACATGATATTATTTGTCTTGTTTTGTCTTTTGTGAACAAGAATGGAATAAATGCATATTTTTGCAGAACAAATCCATTCAACCGGAACACTATGGCAGTCGATTCTGATATCCCACAAATACATTCTTTGCGCATGCTTGTTGAAGAAAAAGCAGGATTCAAGATGCATACCCATGCTGATTTCATCGTGCTGGTGGAATGTATAGGTAATGCCTTGCATGAGCATGTTTCTGAAACGACCTTGGAGCGCTTGTGGAAATATTCGACACGGCACTACAAGACAGTTTCGCTGCGGACTCTTGATGTACTTTCAGAATATTGCGGTTATCAGAGCTGGGACGTCTTCTGCGAGATGCTCCTGAAAACCTCACAGATCGAATCAGAAATTATAGAAGAAGTCCTCTATTCCGACTCCATCCCTGTCGGGCAGAAGATGAAAATCTCCTGGCTGCCTGACCGGACGATCATCATCAGGCATTTAGGAGAGGGGTAATTCATCACGATTGAAGCGACCAACTCCAAGATCAGGCCCGGAGACACCTTTTTCTGCAAGTCCTTCACTTTAGGAAAAGAACTCCATATGGACAAACTGTCTCGGGCAGGCATCCTCGCGGACAACACGAAGAACCTCAGATACGTCGTCGGCAAGAAAAACGGCATCACGAAACTGGAGCTGCTCTGAGCAGCAGTCTGATGAATCTACGGAAAACAGATCCGGCCGGATCACTGTTTTCACGCCTGAGGTCCAGACAAAGAACACCGGATCGAAAAAGAACAGAAATCCGTCTCAGACGATTTATCCATACAGAAAAAACCGGTAGATGATATCTGCCGGTTTTTCTTATTTCTGCTGAGCTACACAAGACGAACGTACTTTCCTAGGTAAATGCATCTGAGCTGTGTTCTAGGGAAAATGAGATTTCGCAGAGAAGATTTCATTCGTAGACCGTCGCAACGATCTTCCGCTCTCCCCCATAGTTCCTGAACTCGCAGAGGTAGATTCCCTGCCAGGTTCCAAGAGCCAGCCTCCCGTTGGAAATCGGTATCGTCAGGCTCACCCCGAAGAGCGAACACTTGGCATGTGCCGGCATATCATCTGCTCCCTCGAAGGTATGGTCATAATACGGCTCATTCTCCTTCACCATGTTATCCATGATGGCTGCCATATCGGATCGCACGTCCGGGTCTGCGTTCTCGTTGATGGAGAGCGCACATGAGGTATGCCGCACGAACAGGTTAAGCAGTCCCGTCTGCGGGAGTGGAGATGGAAGGTTCTTCAGGATTTCTGAAGTGATGAGATGGCAGCCCCTCTTCTTGGCTGTCAACGTGAAGGTGTTCTGTCTTATCATACGGATATCGTTTGTGCAAAGGTATATCAGATTTGAAGATAGGACTTCAGCGATTCCACATAATCCTCGAAAGCCTGCCGCCCTTTGTCGGTAATCCGACAGATCGTATGAGGC
>RCNH01000116.1_pt1 | contig 40031 bp, 25 predicted proteins | sample 2041161 | NCBI WGS metagenome assembly RCNH01 (sample SAMN09708215, study PRJNA481090) | Feces metagenome, whole genome shotgun sequencing project. | biome: feces | host: Leptonychotes weddellii | place: Antarctica: Sion Island | collected 2010-03-01 | reverse complement strand
ATACAAAATACTATTTCAAATATTTTTATAACAACAGAATAAAGCTAATACAAATGGAGATTAACTATCACTAGAAAGGCTTGACAGATTTGAGTACGATTAACTAATTCGTTTTACACTCTTAATATAGGTTCACTGATCAACTTTACACTTAATGTTGAGTGAACTAAATCGGTTTACATTTAGCCCTCATTGAACTGAATGGCTTTACAGTAATTTTAGACTTAGGACCAAGAACGCCTATCTCCGATAGGAACGCAAATTTAATAGCTTAGCCTTGAAACTACAAATAGTTCAAGAAAAAATATATCTTTGCAGTCATAAGCCGAAGAGGAAACGGGTTCTGCTGAGGAGCAACCCGCCAGCAATAGGCTTAGCACTACACTGAAAGTAGATTTAGACGAGGTTACTTTATAGGTAATCTCGTCATTTTATTTTCAGGAAGTGCATATGGCTAAGAAAACCTATTCCATAGGACTGGGCAGCTTTGCCTCCCAGGGATTTCTCCAACATCTTTTTTGAGGACCTTCCTGCAAATGTGCAACCTCTGGTGTTTGCATGCCTATACTTCTATGAGGTCTTTCCGTATTGTAAAACAGGATTATACGTTCCAACTCTCTGATACATTCTTCCCTAGTCGTTATTTTCATTTTATACAACCATTCTGTTTTTATGATACCATTAGCACGCTCCGCAATGGCATTTTCTAGTGGATCACCACTCTGCATTATCCCTTCATGAAATTTTTCTCTTCATACTATTTTTTATGATTGAGAAATTTATTATCTTTGAAATCTAAAGTAAACGTTCTTTCATTTATGCAAAATCTGGCAACTTGAAGAAGCATACTCGTTTCTAAAACGTTACCTGTCTAAAAAATAGAACCTGTAAATTCCTTATTTTCAATAAATAAGAAAAGATACAATGCCTGAAGCAGTGAATCAGGAAGTCATGATCACGACGAATGACAGTCGGCCTTGTCCGTCAGCGACAGAAGACTGCGGAACAGCCGATCTGCATATCTTCACCTACAATGACGATCCCCTGAAACGTCTGGATGCCTACCAGCATTATACAGACCCGGATCCTGCAAACATCAAGATCAGTTCGAGGAGCGGTAGAAAAACCGTCCTTCTCTGCGCGAACAGCCAGCGAGACTCCTTCAGCTGGCAGGAAATCCAGTCGCTCTACCATCTGGACCGTCTCAGTTTTCCACTGGAGAACGAAGATCCGGAGCGCCCGCTTTCTTCAGGACTGCTCCATCTCGAAGCCGGAGAGCAGCGGAAAGGACTCCGCCATGAACTGACTCCCTTCCTGTCCAGGATAGAACTGCATACCCTCAGGGTAGATTTCTCCGGAACCAGCTACCGAGGAAGTCCATTGACAGACATCAAGATCTACCTGACCAACGTGAACGGTGAGGTCACCTTGCTGGAGAAGGATTTTTCCCGGCCGGTCCGTTACATGAACCACCGGAAACTGGATCAGGATGGGCTGCAACGGTTCAAGCATCCGGAAATGCTCTTCCAGAAGATCGGGAACATTCCGGACCTGCGCACCTGCTGGCCCCAGGTAAGTCTTCATTGTTTTCCGAACACCTGTGCGACAGAAGACATGGGCACCTCATTTACCCGACTGGTCATCGAGGGCAAGATCAACGGCAAGACCTACTACTACCCGATTCCTATCGGCCGCAGATTGTCCAGAGTACCTTTTCCCAGGGCAGCGACGGACAAGGAGCCTCCCGGAATCCAGCGCAACTGCCGCTATGTCTATGAAGTGACGATCAGGAGAACCGGCTCCACGGATCCGGATACTCCCGTGGATTTCGGAACAGTAGAAACCGCATTGAATATCGAACCATGGAAAGAAAAACCAGCTTACAGCATCAGTTTCTGAACCTGGCAGGCTTGCTCTGCCTCTTGCTGCTGTCGTGCTCCTGCATCGGAACGACACCGACCGGAACGATGGATAGCATCAGAATTGTCCTGCCGGAAAGCAGTTTCAGCACCCGATCCTATGAACCGGAAGAAGAACGGCTCAGCGACATCCACATTTTCATCTTCAGCGCAGAAGGGGAACTGGAATTCTGCCGCCACCTGCAGGCTTCCGAACTGGAAAACTGCGGAGAAGGACGCTGCTGTGAAGTGCAGCTGATCCATGGCCGGACCTACGACATCCATATCTGCGCCAATATCGGCATAGAACCGGAAATCCGGACCCGGGAAGAGCTGGAGCGACTGACCTGCCACCTTTCCTGGCCGGACGACTATCGCGGTGGAATTCCGATGAGCGCCAGTCAGGAAGGGGTACGGATCGACCGCAGCAGGACACTGTTCCTGCCCCTCGAAAGACTGATGGCCAAGATCAGTCTGCAGTTCGACCGGAGCCAGCTTGCAGAAGATGTGGAACTGACGGTGCGCAGCGTCCGGATCGGGAATTGCCCGAAAAGATCCCTGATCTTCAGCAGAAACACCGTCACGACTGCCGATGCCCTCTTCCCGAACGGTTTTGTCCGGAACGCGGAAGAATGTGCGCCCCTCAACCGGAACCGCAAGGACGGAATCAGTGACGAGATTACCCTCTATCTGCTGGAGAACATGCAGGGCAAGATCGAAGGAACGGACGGAACAGCGGACGGCAAGCTCTTCCCTCCTGAAGATGTCCGTTCTGCCTGTGCCTCCTTCATCGAGATCAGCATGGAATACCTGTCTCCGAGATACTTCACCTCCAGCCGCGAGCTGAAATACAGGTTCTGGCTGGGAGAAGACAATGTGGATGTGAACATCGAAAGAAACTGCCATTACCGGATCACGGTCTGTCCAGCCGGAGACGGTCTGGATTCCGAGGGCTGGAGAATCGACAAGACCGGGCTGCAGGACCGGTTGGAAGAAGTGGAATTCAAGATCCTGCCGGGACGTTACCTGGAAGGCAGAGTCGGCGAAGATCTTCATGTCTGGTGTGAATATCGTCCGTCCTGGGCCAATTTCGACATCGGGCTGGAAGAACTGGAGAATGATAAGGCCAGAGGACTCTATGATTACACCTTGGATCGGGACGGACGCGGTGTCGTGCTGCACCTGAAACACCCGGGACAAGGAATCCTGTACATGGAGGCAGGTCCTCCGGTCAACAGGAGCGACATGGTCTGCATCGAGATCCTGCCCGCCGCCTGAAGTTGAAGAGAATGCCCGTTCTGCCGTCTAAAGATAAGCGGCGGTATGAGAGTCCTTGCAGGACTTCATCTGTTCCGGCGTGCCGGAGTACACCAGATTTCCGCCCTTGTCTCCGGCCTCAGGGCCCAGGTCGATGACCCAGTCCGCTGCCTTGATGACATCCAGATTATGCTCGACCACGACAATGGTATGCCCTTTGGCCAGCAAAGCATCGAAGGATTTCAGCAGTTTCTCCACATCGTAGAAATGCAGACCAGTCGTCGGCTCGTCGAAGATGAAAAGGATGTGCTGGTGTTTTCCCGCTCTTGACGGAGAATCGTTCAGCGAGAGGAAGTAGGCCAGCTTGATACGCTGGCTCTCACCACCGGACAAGGTACTGCTGCTCTGTCCCAGCTTGATGTAGGAAAGTCCGACCTCCACCAGCGGCTGAAGCCGTTCCGCGATGCGCTGGGCGGTCGGTTCCGGCTGTGCACCGAAGAAGGCGATCGCTTCCTCAACGCTCATGTTCAGAATGTCGTCGACATTCATGCCCTTGTACCTGACCTCCAGGATATCCGGCTTGAAACGTTTTCCACCGCAGGCTTCGCAGACCATCGTGACATCTGCCATGAACTGCATGCCGATCTTCACGAAACCTTCTCCCTGACATTCCGGGCAACGGCCTCCATCCATGTTGAAGGAGAAATGTGACGGGGTATAGCCATTGATCTTCGCATATTGCTGCTCGGACAGGAGTTTACGGATATCGTCATAGACTTTCAGATAAGTGACAGCGTTCGAGCGGGAACTCTTGCCGATCGGATTCTGATCCACATATTCGACCTGATCGATCCGGTCCAGGCTGCCGCTGAGGTTGCGGAACGTACCCGGAACCGCCCCGGACTGGTTGATGTGGCGATAAAGTGCCGGATAAAGGATATCTCCGACCAGAGAGGACTTTCCGCTTCCGCTGACACCGGTCACTACAGTCAGCACATTCAACGGGAAGTTCACGGTAATGTCTTTCAGGTTATGCTCCATAGCCCCTTCTACGGTAATGCTGTAGTTCCATGGACGTTTTTCACGGACATAGCGCTGACGGATTCCTTTCAGGTACTGGAGCGTCAGGGAGCGGTCCACGGTCTCTTGACTGTATTCCGCCTTCAGAGGTCCCTGGAAGACGATTTCTCCACCATAGATTCCGGCCTTCGGTCCGATATCGATGATTTCATCGGCGGCATTCATGATTTCCTCATCATGTTCGACGACCACTACCGTATTGCCGAGGTCACGGAGCTTCTTGAGGACGGAAATCAGTCTTTCGGTATCGCGTGGATGAAGACCGATGCTCGGTTCATCCAGGATATACATGGAACCGACCAGGGAACTGCCGAGGGCGGTCACCAGGTTGATCCGCTGGCTCTCACCACCGGAAAGCGTATTGGAAGTACGGTCCAGGGTCAGGTAACCCAGGCCGACATCTTCGATATAATGCAGGCGGGACAGGATATCCGCGATCGACTTCTCCGCGATCTTGCGGTCATGCTCGTCCAGCTGAATGTTTTCCAGAAATCCGATCAGCTGAACGACATTCATGCTGAGCAGCTCGTGAATGTTCTTTCCTCCGACCTTCACATACAGTGCATCCTTGCGCAGCCGGCTGCCGCCACATTCATGGCAGACGGTCTTTCCGCTGTACCGGTTGAGCATGAACTTGTACTGGATCTTGTAGCGGTTGGCTTCCACCCACTTGAAGAATTCGTTGAGTCCGGTGACGGTCGTTTCCTCACTGTCCCCTTTCCTTCCATCCCAGATGACCTCCTTCTGGGCCGGAGCAAGATTGCAGTAAGGGACGAAGATCGGCACGTCATAACGTTCCGCATTCAGCACCAGCTGATCCTTGAACCAGCCCATCTTGTCTCCCCTCCAGCAGGCGATGGCACCATCATAGATGCTCTTGCTCTTATCCGGGATGACCAGATCCTCGCTGATTCCGATGATCTTCCCCAACCCTCCGCAGACCGGGCAGGCGCCCAATGGGCTGTTGAAGCTGAACATGTATTCATCCGGATGCTCGAAGGTCATGCCGTCCGCTTCGAAACGATCATTGAAATCCTCCAGCTCCGTCACGGTCTTTCCTTCCCCGTCCACATATTCCTTGCGGACACGGAGAATGCCTTGACCGGCATCGAAAGCGGCGGCGATGGAAGAATGGAGGCGCGTGTTGAGATCCTCCCACTCCAGGTCCGGCATCGGGCTACCATCATTGGCCTGAGCCTTACCCTCTACAATGGCAGGGATTTTCAGACGGTCGACCAGCAGATACAGTTCCTCGGGATACTCACCGCTCTCGGCTCTTTCCATCACTTCCTCGATCCTCAGGATCCTGTCGGTGAAGAAACGGGAATAACCTTCCTCCTTCAAGCGCAGCATGAGTTCCACCTTGTCCTCGCGGGCTTTCCAATTCAGGTCCGCCAGGATATAGACCGCAGACCTCTTGCCGTCGAGAATGTATTCCATGACATCCGTCACGGTATGGCAACGGACTTCCTGGCCGGAAATCGGAGAATAAGTCTTTCCGATACGGGCGAAGATCATCCGCAGATAATCATAGATTTCAGTGGTCGTGGCGATCGTGGAGCGAGGATTCTTCGTATTGACCTTCTGCTCGATGGCGATTGCCGGCGGAATCCCTTCGATCAGTTCCACATCCGGCTTGGACATCCGGCCCAGGAACTGACGGGCATAGGAAGAAAGGCTCTCCGCAAAACGGCGCTGTCCTTCCGCAAAAAGCGTATCGAAAGCCAAGGAGGATTTGCCGGAACCTGAGATTCCGGTAATGACCACGAACTTCCCTCTCGGAATCTCCACGGTCACGTTTTTCAGGTTGTTTACCTTCGCTCCTTTGATGATGATGTTCCCTTCGTCCATAGTTTCTCCATTAAATTCTCCGCAACCTTCTCCCTACCAGCGGCTTACACTGAAAATACCGCATCCGGCCCTGGAAAAGGAAGCTTACAAAGTTAGCAAACTTTAGACGTAGAATGTAGCCGAATGTATTTTTTTTGATATTTTTTGCAAAAAAATTTGGAGTGTATCAAAATTTTCGTACCTTTGCATCCGCATCAGAAAAAATGATGCGAACGATTGACAAGTCTGGTGCGGTAGTTCAGCTGGTTAGAATATCGGCCTGTCACGCCGAGGGTCGCGAGTTCGAGTCTCGTCCGCACCGCAAAAAAGCTCTGGAGTTTTTCTTCAGAGCTTTTTTCGTATATATCCTGTTCCGGTAAGATCTCCTCTGTCCGCTTCCGAGTCCTCCATTCCAGTTCCGAGAAATCCCCCGAGCGAGGCCTTTCAGCAATCAGCGGTTATTCTCCACCTCTCGCAAAGTCTTGCGGAAACGCGCACGGAACATCAGTCCGGCACTGGTCAGTCCCAACGGAAAAGAAAACCAGATTCCTGTCAAGCCCCAGTCGAAGACAAAGCCGAAGATATAAGCGGCCGGCAGACTGATCACGAAATAAGACAGGAAAGCGATCGCCATCACCGGTTTCACATCCGCGATTCCCCTCAACGAATTCGCATAAGTACATTGCATGCCGTCCCCGAACTGATAGATGCAGAAAGGAATGATGAGCTGGGCGACCATCAGCTGCACCTCAGCATCGTCCGTGAACCAGGAACCCAGCGTATCGCGCAGCACGAAGACAAAGACGCTGACCGTGAACGCCAGCAGCATGATCAGGTGGAAACCGGCGCGGCTGGCATCCCGCACGTTCTTCACATCGTTCTGCCCCCGGAAATAGCTGACTCGCACCGCCACAGCCGCCGCCATCCCGTAATACAGCATGTAACCGAGCTGACCGATGGTCAGCATGACCTGGTGTGAAGCCAATGAAATCTTGTCGATCCAGCCGACCATGATGGTGCTGAGGCTGAAGGAAGCCGTCTCCATACCCATCTGCAAAGCCACCGGAAGTCCAAGCCTGCCGATATTGAGGAAAACCTTCCAGCTGGCCGGAACCTTGAAGAAACCCCTATGATAGATCCGGTAACGCCGGAAAGAGAGGAAAGCCGCAGCCGCTACGAGTACCATGAAGACACGCGAAATGAAAGTCGCGAGTCCGGCACCGAGAAGCCCCAGTTCCGGCAATCCGCATTTTCCGTAGATCAGCAGCCAGTTCCCGACGATGTTGAGCAGATTCGCAGAGATCATGATCCACATCGGCGTGACCGTATCCGTGATACCGTCCGAGAATTGCTTGAAAGCGTTGAAAGCCAGTATAAAGGTCAATGAGGCCAGCTGGACCAGATAATAAGGTCGGATCAATGGCAGCAGGTCCTCCGGCTGTCCAAGCCGGTCCAGATGGAAATACAGCAGCGTCATCAGGCCGGTCAGCAGCAGGCCCATGGCAATGTTCGCCAGCAGCCCGTTCTTGAAATCCCTGCCGATGTCCTGCGTCCGTCCCTTTCCGAAGAGACTGCCGATGAAAGGCGTCAGACCGTAGGAAAAGCCGGTCGAGAACACGATGACCAGACCGAACATGTTGTTCACGAAACTGGCCGCCGCAAGATCATCCGTACCATGATGTCCCACCATGATGGTATCCGCGAAACCCAGCACGATCATCCCCAGCTGCCCGACCATGATCGGTAAACCGAGTCTGACGAGATTTCTGTAATGGTTGCCGTATCTGTTCCGGAACATAAGTTCTATTTTTCAGGAGGGAGCATCTTCCCCTTCTCAGGAACATCAGCAGCCGAGCGGCTGAAAGTGACCAGCAGAACACCTGCCACTACCATGGAAGCCGCCAGAATCTTCTGCCAGTTAAGCTGATCCATTCCGATGTAGATACTGATGACCGTGGCAATGATCGGCTGCACATAGGTGTACATGCTGACCAATGTCGGACGGATTCTCTTCTGGCCGATCGGGATGAGGAAATAAGCCATGAAAGTCGCGAAGAAGACCAGATAGCCCAGTTCCCAGTAGAAAGAAGAGGACTGCACCGCATAATCGAAGGCAACCACCTCCTTCGCCCCCATCGGCAAAGCCAGGACAGTGGAGAAGAGGAAGATCCATTTCATGAAAGTCACCGGTGAATACTTGGCGATCAGCGGCTTGAAGATACCCAGGTACAAGGAGAACGAAAGGCTGTTTCCGATCAGCAGAATGATGCCGAGCGGCGTCGTTTCCGTCACACCGTTCGAACTGGCCACGCTGTTGAAGATCAGGAAAAGGATACCAGCGAAGCTCAAGGCCACTCCCCCGGCTTTCTTGACGGTGATCGGCTCCTTGAGCACGACCGCCGCGATCAGCATGGTGAAGATTGGAGAAGTCGTCACGATGATGGAGCAGTCCATCGGAGTGATCAGCGGAATTCCCATCAGGAAAGTGATCTGTGTCAGGAAGAAGCCCAGAAAAGACGCCGCGAAGATCTTCGGAAAATCCTTCCTGTCCACCTTCTCTTTCGGCAGAAAGAAGGAAGTCAGCCAGAACAAGGCTCCGGCAAATACCGACCTGAGGAGGAAAAGGCCGAAAGGTGAGATCACTCCCCCGGAAGTAAGATCTTTGCAGATGATGATATTGAACCCGAAGATAGCGTATGCCGCAAAGCAGACGAAATGTCCGAGCCACTGGTTATTTCTATCCATATTGACAATGTTCAGACCGCAAAGGTAATGCTTTTAATACTCATTTTATTGATTTTGCAAAGGAAGATGAACATCCTTCCGGAAATATACATACCTTTAGCACGATAAGACAGAACATATGGACAACACTAGTACTGAAATCTGGATCGCCTTCGGGCTGACCTTGCTGGCCGGACTCTCCACCGGTATCGGCAGTCTCATCGCCTTCCTGGCGAAGAAGACAAACACCAAATTCCTGTCCGGTGCGCTCGGCCTCAGTGCCGGTGTCATGATCTACGTCTCCTTCATGGAACTCATGCCGGAATCCGTCGGACTGCTGTCCGGACTGCACTCCGGAAGATTGGCTGAAGTGATCATGCTGGGAACCTTCTTCCTGGGCATCGCCTTCATCGCCCTGATCGACTGGCTGGTTCCGGAAGAAGAGAATCCGCACGAAGTCCATCAGGACAGCGACTATACTCACCTGGACCGGGAAAAAGATAAGAAGAAGCTCAAGCGGACCGGCATCATGATGATGATGGCCATCGCCATCCACAACTTCCCGGAAGGTCTGGCCACCTTCGCTTCCGCCCTGACGAACTGGGACGTCGCGCTTCCCATCGTCTTCGCGATCGCCATCCACAACATTCCGGAAGGCATCGCCGTTTCCGTTCCGATCTACCATGCGACCGGAGACCGCAGGAAAGCCTTTGCCTATTCCTTCCTTTCCGGCCTGGCGGAACCAGCCGGCGCAATTCTGGGCTACCTTTTCCTCCGCCCTTTCTGGACCCCGACCCTGAACGCCGCCCTGCTGGCCTTCGTTTCCGGAATCATGGTCTACATTTCTTTCGATGAGCTGCTGCCTGGTACGGAAAGATACGGCCACCACCATCTGGGTGTCGCCGGAGTGATCGGAGGCATGGCCATCATGGCCGTCAGCCTGCTATTCATATGAATCCCCGAGTTTCTTTCCCCGCAAGAAAGCAGGTATAAATCTGGAAAATGACAAAAGAATCACTATTTTTGCAAGGAACAACTATCCATGAAGCCGTGATGTTCCGGCCCATTGAAAACACTTAGAAATAACGATATGAAAGATTACAGAAACGACAACCGTGTAGTGCTGACCCTGGACGCAGGGGGTACGAACATGGTTTTCGGAGCCATGAGAGGCGGTGAATTCATCACCGCACCTATTACCCTACCATCCAATTCTTCTGAGCTGGACCTTTGCCTCCAGACCATGGTCAAAGGCTTCAAGGCCATCATCGAAGCCATCGGCTGCGAGCCGGATGCCATCAGTTTCGCCTTCCCTGGACCTGCGGACTATCCGCACGGAATCATCGGCGGCTATCTTCCGAACTTTCCGTCCTTCCGTGACGGTGTGGCACTCGGACCTTTCCTCAGCCGCACCTTCGGCGTGCCGGTCTTCATCAACAACGACGGCGATCTTTTCGGCTACGGAGAAGCAGTCGGAGGCATGCTCCCGGAAATCAACGCCCGTCTTGAAGCGGCCGGCAGTGCCAAACGCTACAGGAACCTGATCGGTTATACATTCGGCACCGGCTTCGGTATCGGTGTCGTCGTCAACGGAGAACTCAACCGTGGAGACAATTCCTGCGTGGAGACCTTCTGTCTGCCTCACAAGGATGACCGCGACATCATCGTCGAAGAAGGAGTTGCCGTCAGAGCCGTGAAACGTGTCTATGCGGAGATTTCCGGTGACAAGGACCACAAATTCGAACCGAAAGACATCTACGACATCGCTGAAGGCAAGATTCCAGGAAACGTAGAAGCCGCAAAAGAAGCCTTCCGCAAGATGGGAGAAGTAGCCGGTGACGCCATGGCGACAGCCGTGACCCTGACCGACGGCCTCATCGTGATCGGCGGAGGCATCACCGCTGCCAAGAAATACATCATGCCGGGGCTCCTCGCTTCCCTCAGATCCAAGATGCACACGCTTGGCGGAGATGAGCTGAACCGTGTCCAGATGGAAGTCTATGACCTGGACAATGAAGAAGAGTTCGCAGCCTTCGCGAAAGGCAGCGAGCGCAAGATCAAGATCTACGGCAGCGATGAGGAGGTTACCTATGATCCGCAGAAAAGAATCGGTGTCTGCCTCTCCAAGATGGGAGCCAGCAAGGCCATCTCTACCGGTGCATGGCTCTTCGCGCTGGACCGTCTGGACGCCGGTGAGGATCTCCTGTATCCGATGAAGTTCGAGCCTTACCTCAAGACCGTCATCTGGGGCGGCAGCGGCATACCGGGCTTCAAAGGCATTGAAACGGATCAGGAGAAGATCGGCGAAAGCTGGGAACTCTCCGGAGTCAAGGGACACGAGTCCATCGTAGCCAACGGTCCATTGGCAGGGAAGAACATCACTGCACTCATCGACAGATATAAGGAGCAGCTCATCGGCAAAAGCAACTGGCTCAAGAACGGTAATGAATTCCCGCTTCTGATCAAGTTCATCGATGCTGAGAAAGACCTTTCTCTCCAGGTGCATCCGAATGACGAGCTGGCTGCCGTGCGCCACAACGGCTCCAAAGGAAAATCCGAGATGTGGTACATCATCGACGCCAAGCCGGACGCTCACCTGCTGTCCGGCCTGAGCAAGAAGATCACTCCGGAAGAGTACGAACAACGTGTAGCTGACAATACCATCACCGATGTCATCGCCCGTCACAACGTGAAGGCAGGAGATGTCTACAACCTCCCAGCAGGACGTATCCATGCGATCTGCGCCGGCACTTTCCTTGCCGAAATCCAGGAGACTTCAGACATCACCTACCGTATCTACGACTACGGACGTCTCGGACTGGACGGAAAGCCAAGAGAGCTGCACACGGAACTGGCCAAGGACGCCATCGACTATACGGTCCATGATGACTACAAGACCCAGTACAAGCACCATATGAATGAAGAATGCGTACTGGTGCAGTGCGAGCATTTCACGACATCCCTGCTGGACCTTGACCGTCCGTTCCACAAGGATCTGTCCTATCTGGACACCTTCCTGATCCTCATCTGCACGGAAGGCTCCGGTATGGTCAAGGACAACAAAGGCAACACTGTTCCGCTTCACCGCGGCGAGACCATGCTCATCCCTGCCAGCACGCAGGAGATCCGGATCGTTCCAGACGGAAAAATGAAGCTTCTGAGCAGTTTCGTATAGGCTGAGAGCTGAATAAAAGACTATAAATCCCCTTGAAACTAATGTTTCAAGGGGATTTATAGCATAATTATTCGGCTATATCCACCAATTCTTTTTTATTTGCTCCAGAATGCCTATCTTTACCAGAACTCCCTACGGGAGTTCATTTGCTGCTTTGATCATATGGCTAAAGACATCATATCTTGTCAAGAATTCAGTAATCTCTATACTAAATACAGGGGTAGATTCTGTTCCATTGCCAGGTCCTATGTCAGGGACAACATCATTGCGGAAGACATTGTCGACGAAAGCTTCACCAATTTCTGGGACAATCGTGAGCAGATCAGACTGACGGAAATTCCAGAGGTCTATATCCTGCAGAGCATCAAGAACAGATGTCTCAACCATCTCCGTGATCAGACGAACCACATGCGTATCCACCAGCAGATGCAGGAAAGTGCCTACAAAGCGATGATGATGGATATCAATTTTCTCGTCCATAACAATATGGGAATTCTTTTCGAGAACGAAATCCGCAACATTTTCGTGAACCGGCTGAGAAACTGTTCCGAACTATCCCGCAGCATCTTCATCTCAAGCCGTTTCCAAGACCTGACCTATGATGAAATCGCCGCAAAATATAATGTGTCACCACGCAAGGTAAAACGGGAAATCCAGAAGATGCTGGAAATCCTGAGAAAAGAGCTCAAAGATTATCTCTAACGATAACAGAACTGCAAGAAGGGCGAGGAACCAAGATTCCTCGCCCTTCTTCAGGTCATATCGCCAGATACTGACTATAATGGAAGAGAAACCTCTACCCATTTGATGCCATCGTCACCTTTGTTGATGGTATTGTAGCCCTGTCTGACCTCTTGAATGTTAGTCTCACCATGGAGAGGATTGCCGGCAATGGCATCCTTTCCGGTTGCCTTGTTGGCAATGGTAGTACCCTGTCCCTCTGTGAATTTCCAGTAAGTCAACAGGCCGTCTGCCTTTTCATCAACCGTATAGAAATGGTTCGGAGCATTGATCTCTTCTGCTGTGAGACACCTGTTCCAAGCACGCATCTCTGTCATGAGACCACGGAAGTCACGGTCCTTATTGTAGGAATAACCATACCAGAATGTACGACTGCCGCTAGGTTCATAGCTCCATCCAGGGAAAATGTTAACAGAAGTACGTCCTTTCTTATCCTGGAATGAAGAAGCACCCTGGCATGTTGCAGGCTTTCCGTTCACATAGACAATGATTTTACCTGCATCGTAAGTAACTGCAAGGTGATACCATGTATTCGGCTCGAATTTAGGATCAAGGTTATAATTACCGCCGTCAAGTGCAAGCTGAAGATGATCGACAGGATTTCCGATATCTCCGAAACGAAGAAGGAACTTACCTTCAACTCCCATTACAGTGAAGATTCCGCCGGAACTTCTATTGAAATCACTCGGATTGAAGAGAGTCTCAAGAGTGAACTGACGGTATGAGCCAGCGGGACGAGCATCTTCCCACTTAGGGAAAAGACGAGCTTTGTTCATCTGAACTGCCCAACTGATCAGACACACTGTCTGGGAAACCTTGATTTCTGCGACGAGAGGATCCTTGCCTTCCTCGGCATTGGTCTGGGTAAAGGTAACTGTACCCAACCTGCTGCCGGACTCGAGAGCTGCGGCTGTGAAGATCTCCTTGTTACCATCTTTTTTGCTGTATGTCAGCCAATCCTTGCCATCTGCTGCGATCTCAACCTTGTACTCGACGTTAGTTTCCATGAGTACCTCGATATTGCCACCTTTGAGTTCTGCCTTGTAGACAGAATTATCGGTACGGAGAACACGTTCTGCAAGCTGAGTGAGTTTGACTGTAGCAGAAACGAGACCTTCTGCAGAAACGGTGATTTCTGCGCTACGATCCTCAAGACCTGCAAGTGGACTCACTACGAAATGAGCGATCGCCTCGTTTTCCTCAGAACCTTTCAAAGTGGTCTTGTACTCCAACCATTCCTTTGAATCAGGAGCGGTAGTGATTTTCAATGCACGGTAATGCACCGGAGCTGAAATCTTGACTTCAAGTTTGCCTCCTTCAAAAGAATACTTGATATCCTGCTCTGAAAGAATCTTCACTGCAGGAAGTTCTCCTGCTACGGAAGTGATCGCGAACTTTGCAGTCGCTTTACCTGCATGGAACACAAACTCAGCGACTTTCGTCTCCTTGTAATTTTCCTTTACTTCAAATTTGACGACATCACCATCCTTACCTTCTTTGATAGAAGGAGCAGCCCAATCGTACTCTTCTGCAGAAGTCAATGTCCAATCAGCTGAACTGGATACCATTACATTCACGTGACCGCCTTCTTCCTTGACTGTAGCGGTTTCAGCTGAAAGTTCAATGCTATCCTGCTCGGGAACGTCAAGCGTCTTTTCTTCTTTGCAGCCGACAACTGCCATGAGAATGGCAGCTGCGGCAAAAATAAATTTCTTCATGTTTCAGTGTTCTTTAAAGTTTAAGATTGAATTATTCGAATTTATATGGTTTCGGATCATATTCACCTTCTCCGATCTTCCTGTAATAGTGCTGTTCAGGCTTGAGTTTCATATCATAGAGACCCTGTGCGACATTGTTCATGATAGAGACAGAAGACCTACGATTCTCGGTATGGCTACCTGGACAAGGATTGAATGCGAACCACATGACCCAACCATATCCTTGTTCTTTGAAGCCTCTTGCAGCCTCTACAGAGCAGCTACCGTATCCACGGTTAAGCTCGAAGGATTGTGCTGAGCACTGTTTCATGGTAAGGCCACCATAAGGTGATGTTGAACCACCATAGTTAGCGACATAGAAGTCGATGAAATCTTTCGGCTGATACTCGACACCGGTATGCTGGTCTTTTACATTTGAGCATTGATAAAGGCTACCCCATGCGAAGTAAGAAACTTCTGTCGGCCAGTAGCACTCCTCCTTGAGAGCCTTCTTCAACTCGTAGCAAAGACGTGAACCGGCAGCTCCACTTGGAGAAGTGAACCAATGGTTACCCATGAGAGGGCTTGAAGAATACTCATCATCAAGGTTCACACCATCAAGTTTGTACTCCCTGCAGGCCTGAGCGACTTCTTTAGCCCACTGCTCTGCACCCCAGTCTGACAACTGGCAGAGACCAGCTGCATCATGGTTTCCGAGAAGACCGAGGTAAACTTTGATACCTGCCTTACGGAGCGGCTGGAGATATGTTTCAGTCTGGTCAAGGAGAGCCTGTACGTTAGGGTTGTTGTGGAGATAGACAACATCGTTGCTTGAATCATAGTTGATGTTGGCAGCGAAAAGGATGACAGCATCATAGAACGGAGTTCCATCCTCAAGAACATACTCGAGAGCATTCAGCGGATTGACATCGTTGACCTCGAAATAAAGGACGTTCTTGACTTCCCTGAGATTCTTCCTCACGACAATGAAATCAGCACGCTCGGTCTTATCAGTGAAGCTGACGTTCTTGACCGGCTGAGCGAGGATCGGAACAAGATAACCGACACCGTTCTGCATATCAGCGTTACCCTTGATGTTGAGATCCAGTTCTGCGGATTCAGTCTGGCCTTTCTCGATGGTAAGAACAGCATTCTCAAGATTGACGCCCTGCTCCGGGAAAAGCTGCACATCTTTGCCTGAAACAAAGACAAACTCAGAAAGATGCTCTGCATCGAAGATGAGTTTTGCCTGCATTTCTTCTGCAGCAGGTTCAGCGACAGTCATTTTGACCTTGAGACTCGCATTGAACTCCTTATCCATGTAAATATTCATCTGAGTATCAGCAACGATAGTTGCCTGAACACCAGACGGAACTACAGGTTCGCTCTCTTCGGCGGCAGCCTGCTGTACAGCAATCTTGACCGGAGAAGCTTTTCCGGCTGTAATGGTGATTCTACCGAACCTTTCCTCGGTAACGGTATTGTCGGCGATCTTGAGAACAAGTGCATTACCATTCTTTGTTCCAGTGATCCACTCTGGAGCTGTAAATTCCCAAGTTTCTACATTTGTGGTCACATTGAGAGTAACGTCCGCATTGTCCTTCGCTGCCAGGATCAAGGTCTTGTCAGGACTGACGGACAATGTGTCCATAACTTCTTCTGCCTTCTGGCAGGATGCGGTAGTAAGGAGCGCTAAAGAAGCGGCAACCATGCTGCCAAAAATGTTTTTGAGTTTCATAAAGATGAAAATTTAATAGAATTAGTGAATTAATGTTTTTGCTTATAAAGATTCGTTATTCGTATAAGTGTTCGGGGAAATATCAGTGCTATTCCTGTGGAAGTGATACCGGATACCAGACGAAGTCATGGTCTCCAGTAAGATCATTCCCATACATGGAATAATCCTTTACATTCTTACCGGTTCCTTCGTTGAATTTCCAGTATGCCAGGAGTGAAGGATCCTTCTCGAAATCATAAAGTTTATAGTAATGACCGGGAGCGTTGATTTCTTCCTCAGTGAGGACTTTGTTCCAGACACGTGCCTCGGTAATCATACCGTCCAGACTACGATCCTTGTCATAAGAATAGCCGATCCAGAAGCAACGAGGTTTACCATCAGACTCATCAGAATGCGGTACCATCATGTTCACGGCATCGAAACGCACAGCCTCGAGACCACCTTCTACATCCGGATTAGGTCTGTTGGCAATAGGATTGACGCTGCCGGAAGCTTTTTCCTTACCGTCGAGGTAAACCTTGATCTGACCTTCATCAAAGGTGACAGCCAGATGGTACCAGCGGTCTGTCTTGAGCTGGAGTGCGGCACTGGTCACGTCCTTTCTGTAAATTGAGTTACCCTCTTCATCACGATATGCGGCGGCAACCTGAATCTGGTTTGTAGGGATAGTGACATCACCGACACGAATAAGGAAACAATCCTCGATACCCATGATCGTGTGGATCTTGCTCTTGTTATTGAAAGCGTGGAAATTGATCAAAGCTTCCATAGTGAATTTCCGAAGATTCTTGACCTGCTCGAAACTTCCCCACTCCGGCCATGCCATATTCGTGTTCATGTCAGCGACAACATTGACGAGAGAAGCCTTCTTGATGACGAAATACATGGTCTTTGAACGTTCAAGTACCGGCAAGGCATCACAAACGATCGAAACCGGAAGTACATAGGATTTTGTATAATCCAGATTCTCCTTTCCAAGATTCGTGAAGGAGAAAGAGACCGGATCGCTCTTTACCGCACCCTTCCTGATCAGTGCCTTCAAATCACCGAGGTCGTAATTAGCTGCAGGAAGGAGTTCCGCTTCCTCATCATAGAATGCCTGACGGTAGGTCTCGAGATATTCCGGTTTCTCCACGAAAGAAACTTCGATATCCCTATCTTCCGGCTGGGCGACAGCGACGGAAATGCTTCTTTCCATTGTCTTGATATCTTCATCCACAGCGACCCTCACTTCATTCTTGAAACTGTCTGCTGCGATGAAAACCTTGTTTTCGAACAGCCTTTCTTCTCTGCTGCAACCGGCAAGTACAAGAAGGGCCAGCGAAAATGTATATAAACCTGTATGTTTCATATCATCTATTCGTTTACTGTATTCAAAATTCTGATAGCTTCACGGATGTTCACGAAAATCATTTCATTGCGGTAATAATCATCCTGGCCGTTGGCGACAACGACTCCTTTCGGTGTGAATTTCCTGTGAGTCTTGTTCGTCTTCACCCACTCGGCAGCAATCTGAGGAGTAGCACCGACCTGCTGAGGTGTGGCTGATGAAGGAACGGTCACTTCCATGAGGACTCTATCCTTGACCTTGGAAGAACCAAGGATACGAGTCGTATGCAAAGAAAGTTCACCGACAGTTGCATTTGTACCGGCAACTATGATTACATGGCTGCATTTCTCAAGCAGTTTCTGATCGGCGACATTTCTGACGGAGCCTCTGAAGAAGAGTTCTTTGTCGCTATGTGATCCAGACCACTTATCAACGACCTCGAGGAAAACTTCCTGAGCCTTGTCCGGAACACCTTCTGCAGAAAAAACGATGCCATGATAAGCGTACTTGTCACAGGAAGTAAGCAGACGATTGGTCTCAGCAGTGAACCACTCGATGGTTTCCTGCTCAGATGAAGGGGCCTTTCCTTCTTCCTCTCTTTTGTCCTGAATCAGTTCCCACGCTTTTCTGAGAACACCAAGATCAATATAGGCCAAGGATCTAGTACCCTTCTTTTCATAGACTTCCTTAAGTTCCGATGCCTGTGAGACATGCAGTTCGAGAGGATTCCTGATGATGAGATAATCGGCACTGTCCGGCATGGACATCGGATGGGACGGTTGTGAGGTGATAGCGGCAGCGGAACCTTCCATACCGACCAGCATCAGATCGTGTTCTGTCGTCTTGAACTCCTTCACAGCGGCAAGATGTGCCGCATATCCTTCCGGATCAAGCTCCTGAGGAGTCTTCTGGATGAAGTCAAGGGGCTTGTAATCATTCCAGGTGCAAGCTGTCAGCAACACAGAGACAGCTACAAAAGGGATCAGTATTTTTTTCATTTCTGACATTTTCATTTGATTTTCAGTTTCTTCTGATGAGAATTATTTTTTCCAGATTCTAGGATTACAATCCCACCATACACGCTGTGCCATATTGTCTTGGCCTTTAAAATAAGTATTGACAGCTTCCTGGTAGTTTTCAGAGTTGTTCGTGGACTCGATCAATGGATATTTCATCCTTCTAGGACCAAGTTCATTGTCAACCACCTGGGACTTATTACCTTCTTCCGAAGCCGGAATGAAGTGCGGGAAGCCTGTACGTCGATAATCAGCCCAGGCCTCATTGCCGAGATTGAAGTTTGCGATCCACTTCTGGATGATGATCCTCTCCTGCTTTTCTTCAACTGGAGCATCTTCCATCCATTTGATGGTCACCTCTGAAAGGACTTTGGAGTAATTGTTCTGAGAAAGCGGATCCGTATAGGTTCCCGGCTTGAGAGCAGCATCTGCCAGATAAGCATCCGCTCCGTTCACGCCCCACTGCTGGAAAGAAAGACGGATACCATCATTATAAAAATCTTCTGCGGCACCTCCCATCTCGAATCCGAAGACTGCCTGTGCCTCTGCCTTGAGAAAAGCGACCTCAGCCGCATTCATCCAGACAATATCATCCAGAGGGGAGATATTCACTCCTGAATATTTGCAACCGTTCGGTTTCAAAGGAGGACGCACAATACCGACACGCATGCCGACATACCTGTACTGTTCATCTTCAAAGAGAGACGGCACGAAATATTTCGCACGACGAGGATCTTGATAACCATTCATGTAAGTTGTGATATCAGCAGCGACATGAGTATCTCCACCAGTATTCGTTCCGGCCACCTGGTTGTACTTGATAGCGGTATAGAGCGGATTGCCTTTCTCTCCGAACTGCTTGGCAATAAGTCTGGCGTTATCAGCATTTGAAGTGAATACACCGATTTCATGGTTCACGGCCTCTTCCGCCATTTTTCTGGAAAGTTCAGGCTCTGCATAGACGATACGCATCGCAAGCCGGAGTTTGAGGGAGTTGGCGAACTTGCACCACTTCTCAGAAGAACCGCCATAGACAGGATCAGCTTTCGGTGAGAATCCAGCTTTGTTCTCAGTAAAGACCTTGACAGCTTCAGTAAGTTCTTCGAAGAATTTTTCATAGACTTCTTTCTGACTGTCATATTTGACCTTCAACTGACCGCCTACACCGATCATTGAGTAAGGAATTGGACCATAAGTATCGGTGACACGGCTCATGGCTGCTACTTTGATTACATTCGCAACAGAAAGAATTACAGGATCTTCCGTAAGCGACTGCACCTCCCTGAGGTTGGAATAGAGTTTCGGGATCAGCTCATCGCTGGCCATGAATACCCTGGTCCAGTCATCTGTCGCATTATTGTTGTCGACAGTGGTTTCACTTCCGATAGAGGAAGAATAATAACGGCCGAGAGGACCTCCAAGGAGGCAGTCGGTAAACTGTGCTGTATTGACATCTGTAGAGACTACCGTACCGGCAATCGCAGACATAGCAGATCCGACATCATATCCGTCGGTACTCATATCTTCCTTGCCCGGCTCATATGGATTGGAATTGATATCCAGATAATTTCCGGTGCAAGCCACCGGAACTACAGCCAGACTGAAAAGCAATATCTTAAAACTTTTTTTCATGTTCACGGTCATTAGAATGTAAGTCTTATATTGAAACCGAAGTTTCTGAGTGATGGCATCATGAAGTGGTCGATACCCTGATAGTAGTTTCCGGTTGTGGCGATAGCCTCAGGATCGAAAGGAGCGGCACTGTAGATCATCCACAGGTTACGTCCTACAATGGAAAGGTTGAGCTCGCATACGTCATGAAGTACTTTTCTCGGAATCGTATAACCGATGGAAGCCTCCTGGAGACGTACGTTGGTTGCAGAATAGGTATACATCGTAGGCACCGGATTCGGACCGCCGACAGAAGTGAACCATTTATTGGCATCCACCAGATCGCCACCGTTGATCATTACGCCTCCATTATCACGTGCTGCTGCAGAAGCCTCAGATACACCATAATAGTCGAGGATGGCCTGAGTGCTGGAATAGACGATACCTCCAATCCTTGCCGTAATGAGGAAACCGAAGTTGAAGCCTCCGAACCTGAAGTCATTTCTCCATGCGAGATTGGCTTTCGGAAGAACACTTCCAAGTTTCACATAACGGGAAGCATCAGTGATGTTTTCCGGAGTAATGGTTCCGTCCTCGTTGACGAAAATATTTCCATTGGAATCATACTTGAAGTCTCTGAGTGAATAGAGATCACCCAATGTACCACCTTCCTTGAGCAGGAAGTGTGCCTGACCGATACCATCCATATCCAGGACATCAACGCTGAAACGTTCGCCCGTCTGATGATTGATCACATTCTTTGCCAATGAAATGATCTTGTTCTGATTGGCAGAGAGCGTGAAGTTGGAATTCCATGTATATTTCTCTTTCCAGGTCTTGTCGAAACCTAAAGTGAACTCGACACCCTGGTTCATCACGTTACCGGACTGGATGAAAATCTTTGAAGAACCGGAACCTGTGGAAATCTTCGGATCGAAAGTCTGGTTCAAAGTGTTGGTATGATAGTATGTCAGATCCATATTGAAGTATTGAAGGAACCTCATGGTGAGACCGACCTCCCATGAATTAGTCAACTCCGGCTTCAAGTCATACATCGGATATTGGGTCTGAGTATTCCAGGAAAGTCCTGAAGTATTCCAAGTATAGCGTGGATTTGCGATAAAACGCTGGAAAGCTGTACCGACAGACGCATAAGATCCTCTGATCTTGATATATTCAAGATTCTTAGGCATCTGAGGGATGAGTTCAGAAATCACGACAGAACCTCCGACTGAAGGATAGAAGAAACTCTTCTTGTTGGAATGAGGGCCAGCAAGCTGGGAAGGCCAGTCATTACGTGCCGTCACGGTAAGAAAGTAAGTATTCTTGAAGCCGACCTCTGCAGAACCGAAGATGGACTGAGTCTGCTCTCTCCATCCGGACTGAAGACGAGTGGTCTTCTTGGAGTTACTGAGGTTCTGGATATTGAAAACATTAGCGAGACCCGGTTTTTCATCGGTGATCATACCGTCAGCGATAGGACCTCTGTTCTTCATGGCATCGAAATACATGTCGGAAATGGAAGTACCCAGATTGACCTTCAAAGTCCAGTCATCATTGAATCTCTTGTCAATGTTCACGAGGAAGTCAGCATAAATCTGACGATTGTTGGACTCCTCGATACCATAGAGACCGTTCTCGGAACCCTCTGTCAACTGAGTATAAGTCGTTGCATAGAATTTCTCCGTATATTTATTGTTGGAGTTATCCATTCTGACACGACCTACAATATTCAACCAGTCGAGAATATCGTAGGACAAAGCGGCATTCACCATGAAGCGGTCCTTGCGGTTTTCACGCAAGTTACGGTAATTGATCCAGTAAGGATTCTGCATGGTCATTCCGGCATCACCTACCGGCCAATACTGTGTGGAAAGTTTTCTGGTCGGATCATACCTTTCAAACATTCTGACATCTTCCCAATCGTTTCCTCTCGGGAAAATGTAGGCTCCGACAAGCGGGTTGTTATAGGTGCCCTGGTTCGTCATGTTACGGTCTCTCTGAAGAATGTAGCTGAATCCGAGATCCAGGTGCATCTTGTCATTCAGAAAGTTGGTCGTATTTCTGAAAGTGAAGTTATATCTGTGGTAACCGTTGTTCGGTACGATACCCTTGGAATCGATAGCGGAACCGGAAAGATAAGTCTGGTTCTTGGATGTACCTGTAGAAAGAGAAACGTTTTCAGTATTGGTGACACCGGTCTGGAAATAATCTTTCGGAGAATATTTCGGATTGTTCGCTTCATTCATCAGGCGACCCCAGCTACGCACGTTGGAACCGATGGATGAATTCAGGTCTCCAGTACCGTACCGATTCTGGAACTTCGGCATCTTGAACGGATTCATGATTTCTACACCAGCCGTTGCAGTCACTCTAGTCTTACCTTCAGCACCCTTCTTGGTCGTCACGACGATTGCACCGTTGGCGGCGTCGGAACCATAAAGAGCGGCAGCCGCTGCACCTGTAAGAACCGAGATGGACTCGATATCCTCCGGGTTCAGATCAGCGATCGGATCAGTAGAACCTTGTGAATCGAACTGTTTTCCTCCCTCTGCAGCAGAAGTGTACATAGGTACACCATCAATGACATAGAGCGCATTGGAAGACTGCGAGATAGATTTCATACCACGCATCACGACCTTGGAAGCGCCTCCGACACCGGAAGAGGAAGCATTGATATTCAAACCTGCAACCTTACCGTTGAGTGCATTGACGAAGTTGGCATCTTTGTTGCCGAGGATGGCATCCGTATTGACCTGCTGGACATTGTATGACAACGCCTTTTCAGAACGTTTGATACCCAACGCGGTAACGACAGTCTCTTCAAGCATGATGGAATCTTCCTGAAGAGTAATGTTGAATTTTCTCTGGTTTCCGATAGTGATTTCCTGGCTGGCATATCCCAGACAAGTGATTTCAAGTACCTTGGCTCCTTCTGGAAGTTCAAACTCGAACTTTCCGTCAAGATCAGTACTGGCACCGAGAGAGGTTCCTTTCACCATAACACCGCATCCGATGACAGGAAAGCCAGTTGCGTCGATGACGACACCAGATACGATGTTCTTGTCATCTTGAACTTCCTGCTTAGAAATGTAGATGTTCACGCCTGAAATTTTCCATACAGTGTTCGTTCCTTTGAAAATATGATCCAGCACCTTTTCAATCGGCTGATTCTGAACGTTGACGGTAAGTCTACGGGTCATGTCGACCTGGTCATTCAGGAAAAGATAGCTGGTCTGCTGCTCAATGGCATCAAGTACGACCTCCAATGTCTCATTAGTCAGTGCCAATGAGATACCTTTGTTCGAGTCCGCTGATGCTGGAGCAGAAACGAAAGGCAGGAGCATGATGACAATGAACAACCTTAAAACATGTGAAATGAGATGTTTGTTCATGACTTGTTGATTAGTTTTATTGCATGTGTTTATTATTTGATCAATGTAGATGTCGCGATACTTACAATAAGGACGTCTCCGCTACCTTATATAGATCGTATTCGTTTCAAAATCGCGGGTATAGAAGAAGTCCGATGCCATCTGCAGTACATTCAACGCATGTTCCACACCGTCAGCTACCCTGATCTTTCCACGAGAATATGAGATTTCAGGAACATCTTTCCTGTCAATCACGATATTCACATTGAAAGCTTTCTCGTATTTCTTCATCAGATCTTCAAAACTGACATTCTGAAGATTGATAAGTCCTTTTGTCCAATTTGTAAATGCAGACTGATCGGAGAAGCTATCTACCGACATCTGTCCATGGCAGAAAGATGCGATCATGTTCGGCTCCAGCGTCACACTAGTCTTCTGATACTTGCTGTCGACCCGGACGCATCCCCTCAGCAGTGCCGTAGAGCAATACTCGTCTTCCGGCTCGACCGTCACATTGAACTTCGTTCCAAGCACCTTGATATCAGAGGCAAAGGTCTCGACGATGAAAGGACGCTTTTCATCCTTTGTCACATCGAAAAGAACTTCACCCTGAAGCACCTTCACTTTCCTGCTGTCCTTGGAAAAAAGAGCGGGATACTCCACCTTCGTACCTGAATTCATGAACATGGAGGTACCATCCTCAAGAATCAGTTCAAAAGTCTGTCCAACAGGAACTGAAGCCATAAGCACCTTCTCTGAAGCGCCATCCAAAGCATGATCTTTCATATAGAAGGCCGTACCGGCGACAAGAAGGACTGCGGCAGCCACGCCAGCCATAGCACGGAAGATTTTCCTCCAGATACCGGAACCGGTTTCAATCTTTTGCTCAACAGGAGAAACTGCAGCGGAAACTTTCGGACTGTGAATTACAAGACCAGCCCAGGCCATCCGCGTAGTATGATAAAGTTCCTGATGACTGCCGTCAGCGTCATCTGCCAACCAGTCAAAAATTTCCTGTTCTTCCTTTTCAGTCGTTTTGCAGTTGAAATATTTTATTAGTTGTAAAGTGTCCATTTTCTCTATTTTCTTCTCCGAAGACATATTCAAGACACACCAGAAAACGATCCGGACCCCCAGAAAACGTAAAATCTGCATATTTTTTTAATTTGGCAAAACATTGACGGAAATATTTGTTTTATAAGTAAATCCATTTTATTTTTGAAAGGTTTTCAAGTTTCGAACGGTGTCTGAAGCTCACCATTTCAACAAGCTTCATAAGGCCCTAAGCACTAGAATTTCCATAGCCATGAATCAAAATAGAAACACAGAAGAAATGAACAACGCCACAAAAACGATTCACCCGCTCAAATGGGTACCTTCGGCCTACTTCGCGATGGGCCTTCCCTTCGTGATCCTGAACATGGTCTGCGTGCTCATGTTCAAAGGAATGGGCATCGATGACGGAAGGATCGCCTTCTGGACCTCCATCGTCATGTTCCCATGGACCTTGAAATTCCTCTGGAGCCCGCTCCTTGAACTCGTCAGATATAAGAAAACCATCGTGGTCATCACCCAGCTGGTCTGCGGTACCGGTCTCGGACTGGTCGCCCTGGCCTTGCAGCTCCCGGTCTTCTTCGCGGTCTGCATCGCCCTGCTCACCGTGGTCGCCCTCAGCGGCGCCACTCATGATATCGCCCTGGACGGACTCTACATGGCGGAACTGTCCGATTCGGACCAAGCCAAGTACATCGGGTGGCAAGGTGCCTTCTACAATCTTGCGAAACTGGTAGCGACCGGACTTCTCGTCTATATCGCCGGTGCCCTCAAGGACGCTTTCCTCGGTTCACCGGCAGCCGCAGCGGATCCAGCCGCCGTGCTGGAAGCCAACCGCTCGGCCTGGTCCATCATCATGTTCATCTGCGGTGGCCTGCTGGCGACACTCGCCATCTGGCATTTCTTCGTTCTGCCGAAAGGCGCTTCCCAGAGCCGGCCGGAGACCTCGGCCGGACAGGAACTGAAGACGGTCATCGCGACCTTCTTCACCAAGAAGCACATCTGGCTGTACATCGCCTTCATCATATTATATAGGTTAGGAGAAGGCTTCGTCATGAAGATCGTCCCGCTCTTTCTGAAAGCGGACATCGCTGAAGGAGGTTTAGGACTCTCCGAGCAGGAGATCGGAATCTACTACGGCACCTTCGGAGCCGCAGCCTTCGTCATCGGTTCCCTGCTGGCCGGCTACTACATTTCACACCGGGGTCTGAAGAAAGCACTGTTCTCCCTCGTGTGCATCTTCAACCTGCCGTTCCTGATCTATGCTTTCTTCGCCTGGACCCAGCCGACCTCAGCCTGGCTGATCGCCGGCGGCATCATCGTCGAATATTTCGGTTACGGCTTCGGCTTCGTCGGCCTGACCTTGTTCATGATGCAGCAGGTTGCTCCGGGTGAACACCAGATGGCCCACTACGCCTTCGCCTCTGCCATCATGAATCTCAGCGTAATGGTGACCGGTGCGGTTTCCGGCTACCTGAGCGACTGGCTGGGCTACAAGACCTTCTTCCTGGTCGTCATGCTGGCCACCATCCCGATCTTCATCCTGAGCAAGACCATCCCGTTCGTGCACACGGAGGAAGAAGCCGCAGTCACGAGCAATGCCGATGCGGAATAATATTATATAGAACAACAATCCAAGAACAAACAAATACATAAATAACCATGGACAAGAATCTGAAAATTTTCGGCAACCCTATGCCGAACATGCCTTGGGAAGACAGACCTGAGGGATATGGCAAACCGATGTGGAGATATTCCGCCAACCCGGTCATCCCACGTTATCTTCTTCCCGACTCCAACAGCATCTTCAACTCCGCCGTCGTTCCTTTCGAGGACGGATTCGCCGGAGTGTTCAGATGCGACGACCTCAACCGTAGAATGACGCTCCATGCCGGCTTCTCCAAGAACGGCATCGACTGGAACATCAACCCCGAGACCATCAAGTTCGAAGGAAATGATCCGGAGATCAATGAGTGGGTCTATGGATATGACCCGCGCGTCTGCTGGATCGAGGACCGTTTCTATGTCACCTGGTGCAACGGTTACCATGGCCCTACCATCGGTATCGCCTGGACCAAGGATTTCAAGACCTTCCACCAGCTTGAGAACGCTTTCCTGCCTTACAACAGGAACGGTGTCCTCTTCCCGGAGAAGATCCACGGCAACTTCGCCATGCTGTCCAGACCGAGCGACACCGGCCACACGGCTTTCGGTGACATCTTCTATTCAGAATCTCCGGATATGGAATTCTGGGGTCATCACCGTCACGTCATGGCACCGGCTGCCTTCGAGAAGAGTGCTTGGCAGTGCATGAAGATCGGTGCAGGTCCTGTTCCGATCAAGACTTCCGAAGGATGGCTCCTCTTCTACCACGGCGTGCTGCATTCCTGCAACGGCTATGTCTACGCCTTCGGTTCCGCCCTCCTCGACCTGGAGAACCCTTGGAAAGTCATCGCCAGAAGCGGCCAGTACCTCATCAGCCCGGCCACCCCTTACGAGTGCATGGGCGATGTGCCTAACGTGACCTTCCCGTGCGCGGCGCTCCACGATCCTGAAACAGGAAGAGTGGCAGTCTATTACGGATGCGCAGATACCGTCACCGGTCTGGCCTTCGGCTATATCGACGAAATCATTGAATTCACAAAAAGGACAAATATCCTGTAAATGAAAATCAGATCGATCATCAGTTCTTTGCTGGGAACGGTACTGATCTTGACCGGAACGGGTCCTGCACTGGCACAGGGAGGCCCCGGAAAGGTTACAGACCATGTCAACACTTTCATCGGTACCAGCAATTTCGGAACAACCAATCCGGGCGCCGTCTGCCCGAACGGAATGATGTCCGTGTCGCCCTTCAACGTGAGCGGCTCGGACCTCAACGTTTTTGATAAGGACGCTCGCTGGTGGTCCACTCCCTACAGTTCGGACAACTGCTTCTTCACCGGTTTCTCCCATGTGAATCTCAGCGGTGTCGGCTGTCCGGAAGCCGGTCTGGCTCTCACCATGCCGACCGCAGGACCGCTGCAGATCGCCCATCAGGACTACGGTTCCGAATACCGGGATGAGATCGCCGAGCCAGGCTATTATTCCAACCGACTGCTCAAGTACAACATCCTCACGGAAGTGACCGCCACGACCCGAACCGCCCGCGAACGCTACACTTTCCCGAAAGGACCGGGGCACCTCCTCGTGAACTTCGGTGAAGGGCTCACCAACGAAAGCGGCGCCTGGCTCCGGAAAGTCAGTGCCACCGAATGGGAGGGCATGCGTATCGCCGGCTCCTTCTGCTACAACCCACAGGCCGTCTTCCCCGTCTATTTCGTGTTCAGGGTCAGCAAGACCCCTGCGGAAAGCGGTTTCTGGAAGCGTCAGCCTGAGATGAAAGGCGTGGAAGCCCAATGGACCAGCGACCATGGCCAGTTCCGCCTCTACAGGAACTACGGCCGGGAAATCGCCGGTGACGAGATCGGTTGCTGGATGAACTTCGACAATGCCGAAGGAGAAACCATTGAACTGCAGATGGGCGTTTCCTTCGTGAGCTGTGCCAATGCCTGGGAGAATCTTGAAGCCGAGCAGGGGCATTTCGCCGACCGGAGCTTCGAGGAGATCAGAGCCGCCGCTCATGAGCAGTGGGAGTCCGATCTTTCCAAGATTCAGGTCAATGGAGGCAGCAGCCGCGACAAGGAAATCTTCTATACCGCCCTCTACCACACGCTCATCCATCCGAATATTCTCAATGATGTCAATGGAGAATACCCGATGATGGAAAGCGAAGGCATCGGCAAGGTCAAGGAGGGCCACAACCGCTATACGGTCTTCTCCCTCTGGGACACCTACCGCAACGTGCATCAGCTGATGACCCTGGTCTGGCCGGAGCGCCAGCGCGACATGGTGGAATCCATGATCGACATGTACCGGGAATGGGGCTGGATGCCGAAATGGGAACTTTTCGGACGGGAGACCTTCACGATGGAAGGAGACCCGGCCATCCCGGTCATCGCAGACACCTGGCTCAAAGGAATCAGAGACTTCGACATCGACACGGCCTACGAAGCCTTCCTCAAATCAGCAGAGACTCCGGGCAAGGACAACATGATGCGTCCGGACAACGATCCATATCTTGAAAAAGGCTACATTCCGCTCGGATGGTTCGCCCAAGACCTTTCCGGAGACAACTCCGTATCCCACGCCCTCGAATATTATGCAGCGGACAACGCCCTTTCCCTGCTGGCAGCGGAATTAGGCAAGCCCGAAGATGCAGAACGCTTCAAAGCCAGATCCTTAGGCTACCGCCATTACTACAGCAAGGAATCCGGCACTCTCCGTCCGATCTGCAAGGACGGCAGCTTCCTCCAGCCGTTCGATCCGCGCCAGGGAGAGAACTTCGAGCCGGTACCCGGCTTCCATGAAGGCAGCGCCTGGAACTACACCTTCTTCGTGCCGCATGACATCGAAGGACTGGCCATGCTGATGGGCGGACGGAAAACTTTCGTGAACAAGCTCCAGAAAGTTTTCGACGAAGGCCTCTACGACCCGTCCAACGAGCCGGACATCGCCTACCCTTACCTGTTCAGCCGGTTCAAAGGCGAAGAATGGAGAACCCAGGAGACCGTCAATCACATCCTGGACACCTATTATGATGTCCTTCCAGCCGGCATTCCGGGCAACGACGATACCGGTACCATGTCCGCATGGGCCGTCTTCTCCATGATGGGCTTCTATCCGGACTGTCCGGGAGAACCTTACTATACCTTCACCCTTCCGCGCTTCGACGAGACCGTCATTACCCTGGACCCGAAATTCTGGGGCAAGGAAGAGCTCAGGATCCGCAAAGCCGGAAAAGGACATATTCACCGCATCACTGCCGGCGGCAGGAGCTCCGGCTTCCGCATAAGCCACAAAGACCTCATCAAGGCCGGCACCATTGACATAAAGACTAAATAACATGAAAATGAACAAGATACATCTGACAGCCTTGGCTGCACTTACCCTCTTGGCCGGATGCACAGGCATCGAGCCGCAGCAGAATCTTACCAGTTATGTAGACACTTCCATCGGCACCGGCGGACACGGCCACGTCTTCGTCGGGGCGAACGTTCCCTTCGGTGGCGTACAGGTCGGCCCGACCAGCATCCCGCAGGCCTGGGACTGGACTTCCGGCTACCATGTAAGCGACTCCACCGTCATCGGTTTCTCCCATACGCACCTCAGCGGTACGGGAATCGGTGACCTCTTCGACATCACGGTCATGCCGGTCATCGGCACGGACCTGAACTATGCCCGAGGCACGGAAGAAGATCCGCAGTCCGGCCTCTGGTCCTATGCCGACCGCAGCCAGGAAATCAGTGAACCGGGTTACTACAGCATTCCATTGACACGCTACGGAATCAGGGCGGAAATGACCGCGACATCCCATGTCGGTCTGCACCGCTATACCTTCCCGGCTTCCGAGGAAGCGGCCATCGTCTTCGACCTCGAGAACGGCGGCTGCTGGGACAAGGTGACAGGAGCGCATATCGAAGCCTTGGACGGAAACCAGGCCGTCAGAGGCTACAGATACTCTACCGGCTGGGCCAAGGATCAGAAGATCTGGTTCTACGCCGAGTTCAGCAAGCCATTCACCCAGCTGGAAATCAAGAATGACTTCTACGGCCGCCTGTCCTTCCAGACCAAGGAAGGAGAAGAGCTGCTGATGAAGGTCGCCATCTCCAACAAGAGCCAGGAAGGCGCAGAAGCCAACCTCAAGGCAGAACTCACCGGCTGGAATTTCGAAGCGGTGAAGACTGCCGCCCACGATGCCTGGAACGAGGAACTTTCGAAGATCAGGATCGAAACGACTGACGAGACAGACCGCACCCTCTTCTACACCGCCCTCTATCATTCGATGATCGTTCCGGCTGCGTTCAATGATGCCGACGAACCGGCCGAATACACGATCCTGTCCCTGTGGGACACCTACCGTGCCGCGATGCCGCTCTTCTCCATCATTCATCCGGAGAAAGAGAATGACCTCGTCCGCACCATGATCGACATCTACAGCCAGCAGGGCAAGCTTCCAGTCTGGCACCTGATGGGCAACGAGACCGACTGCATGGTCGGCAATCCGGGCATTCCGGTCGTTGCAGACGCGATTCTGAAAGGCTATGACGGCTTCGACATGGACCTCGCCTACGAGGCCATCGTGAACTCCGCCATGCGTCCGGACCGCGGCCAGAACTTCAGAATGGAATACGGCTACATCCCGAATGACAAATTCGGAGAATCCGTCGCCTACGACCTCGAATATGCCTTGGCAGACTGGACCGTCGCCCAGGTCGCTCAGAAACTGGCCGCAGAAACGACAGATGTCGCTAAGAAAGCCCAGTATCAGAAAGACTACGCCTATTTCCTGGAACGCAGCCACTCCTACCGTCACCTCTTCGATCCGGAACTCGGTTTCATCAGAGGCAAGGACAGCAAGGGCAATTTCCGCAAGGAATACAGTCCGTTCTCCTCTACCCACCGCGCTGATGACTACTGCGAAGGCAACGGCTGGCAGTACACCTGGCTCGTCCCGCATGATGTAGAAGGTCTCGTGGACTGCTTCGGAGGCAAAGCGAACTTCATCAGCAAGCTCGACCAGCTCTTCACCGTCTCTTCCGTCGTGGAAGGAGCGGAAAGTTCCCCTGACATCAGCGGACTCATCGGCCAGTATGCCCACGGCAACGAGCCGAGCCACCATATCCTCTACCTCTACACGATGGTCGGACAGCCTTGGAAGACGGCAGACCGGGTACGTGAGGTACTCTCTACCCTCTACCACGCCGATCCTGACGGCATCGCAGGTAACGAGGATGCCGGACAGATGTCCTCCTGGTACATCCTTTCCGCCCTCGGTTTCTATCAGGTAGAGCCGGCAGGCGGCCGCTACTTCTTCGGCAGCCCGATCTTCGACCGGGCAGAACTGAAGGTCAAGGATGGTATCTTCACCATCCGCACCGTGAACAACAGCAAGGAAAACAGATACATCCAGTCCATCACCCTCAACGGCAAGAGCTATGTACACCCTTACCTCCTGCACTCTGATATCGAGAAAGGCGGTGAACTCGTCCTCACGATGGGCGCCGAGCCGAAGGTCTGGTACTGTGCTGAAGAACCGACTATCTACAAGGACCAGCGTCCGGCACCGGCAGACCGACTCTTCAGTTCCGCAGCCGTCGAGCAGGAAATCGAGCGCATCTGCGCCTTGCTGACCAATCCCCGCCTGCAATGGATGTTCGCGAACTGCTATCCGAACACCATGGACACGACCGTACACTACGGTGAAGACGAAGACGGTAATCCCGATACCTTCGTGTATACCGGCGACATCCCGGCCATGTGGCTTCGTGACAGTGGGGCCCAGGTCTGGCCTTATGTCAGATATGCCAATGAAGACCCGGCACTCAAACGCATGATCGCCGGTGTCATCAACCGTCAGTTCAAGTGCATCAACATCGACCCTTATGCCAATGCCTTCAATGTCGAGCCTCTGGGCCCTGCTGACGACACCGACTGGCCAGTGACCAGCCCCTATGTCTTCGAGCGCAAATGGGAGATCGATTCCCACTGCTACCCGATCAGACTGGCTTACGAATACTGGAAGACCACCGGAGACACCTCCGTCTTCGGACCTATCTGGGAAGAGGCCATCCAGAAGATCGTCACGACCCTGAAAGACCAGCAGCGCAAGAACGGCGAGGATGTCTACCAGTTCCTCCGCATCACCGACCGTCAGCTGGACACCAAGTGCGTCGTCGGCCGTGGCAACCCGATCAATCCTGTCGGACTCATCTGTTCCGCTTTCCGGCCGTCCGACGATGCCACCACCTTCGAATTCCTCGTACCTTCCAACTTCATGGCTGTCAGCTCTCTGCGCAAGGCCGCAGAAATTCTTTCTCAGGTCAATGGAAACGTGGATCTGGCCGCAGAATGCCGTACCCTCGCGGATGAGGTCGAGCAGGCTCTGAAGGAATATGCCGTCTATGATCACCCGGAATTCGGGCCGATCTACGCCTATGAAGTCGACGGCTTCGGCAACCAGTTCATCATGGACGACGCCAATGTGCCGTCACTGCTCGCCATGGCCTATCTCGGCGATGTCCCTACCGATGACCCGATCTACCGGAACACTCGCCGTTTCGTCTGGAGCAAGGGCAATCCTTACTACTTCGAAGGACCTGCCGGAGAAGGTATCGGAGGACCGCACATCGGACACCAGATGGTCTGGCCGATGAGCATCATGATGAAAGCCTTCACCGCTACCGATCCTGACGAGATCCGCGAATGCATCATCCAGCTCATGAACACGGACGCAGGTACCGGCTTCATCCACGAATCCTTCCACAAGGACAATGCAGAAGACTTCACCCGCCCTTGGTTTGCTTGGCAGAACACCCTCTTCGGAGAACTTATCCTGAAGATCGTGGAAGACGGCGATCTGGAAGTACTGAACAGCATAATCTGATAATCACATTCTCATGAAAAAGACAAGCATAGCCGCTGCATTGGCAGCAATTTCACTCGCCGCCTCTTCCTGCAAGACGCATGAGGAAATCCGGCTGACCGAAAACCCCGTACAATATGTGTCGACACTGGTCGGTACCCTTTCCGACTACAGCCTATCCACAGGAAACACCTACCCTGCCACTGCACGTCCATGGGGCATGAACTTCTGGACACCGCAGACCGGAAAGATGGGAGACGGATGGGGCTACCGTTATGACAGCCACATCATCAGAGGCTTCAAGCAGACCCACCAGCCAAGCCCGTGGATCAATGACTACGGCCAGTTCGCCGTCATGCCGGTCCGCGACATCAGCAACGTGGACCAGGATGCCCGTTCCAGCTGGTTCTCCCACAACGCGGAGATCGCCAGACCGCACCATTACAGCGTTTACCTCGCTGACCATGATATCGTCGCCGAACTGACACCTACGGAACGTGCCGCCATCTTCCGCGCCACCTATCCGGAAGCGGAGACCTCCGGTTTCGTGATCGATGCCTTCGACAAAGGATCCTGGATCAAGGTCATTCCGGAGCAGAAGACCGTTGTCGGCTACACCACCAAGAACTCCGGTGGTGTCCCGGACAACTTCCGCAACTGGTTCATCCTGGAATTCGACAAGGAGATTGAAGGCTTCACCCTCTATGACGCGAACGAAGAACTGCTCCCTGTCAATGGCGCTGAACTGGAAGCAGACCATGTCATCGCCGGCATCCGTTTCGGAACCACCAGAGGCGAACAGGTGAACGTGAAGATCGCTTCTTCCTTCATTTCCCTGGAACAGGCTTACCTGAACCTGAAAGAAGTAGCGGACAAAGATTTCAATACCGTCCTGGCGGAAGGCGCACAGCGCTGGAACGAGGTGCTCGGCCGCATCCAGGTCGGCGGCGGTACCGATGACCAGTACCGCACCTTCTACTCCTGCCTCTACAGGAGCCTGCTCTTCCCGCGCAAGTTCCATGAAATCAATGCGGAAGGCAAGCCGGTACACTACAGTCCTTACAATGGAAAGATCTGTGACGGCTACATGTACACCGACACCGGATTCTGGGACACTTTCCGTGCCCTCTTCCCGCTTCTGAACCTGGCTTATCCGGACGTCAATGCCGAGATCCAGTCGGCCCTCGCCAACATTGCCAAGGAGAATCCTTTCCTCCCGGAATGGTCCAGCCCTGGTCACCGCGGCTGCATGGTCGGCAACAACTCTGCCTCCGTCGTGGCTGATGCCATCATGAAAGGGGTGAATACCGAAGAACTCCAGACCCTCTACGACGCTATCGTCTACGGAACGGAGCATGTCCTCGCCGAAGCCAACTCTTCCGGTCGTCTCGGACACGAATATTACAACACCTTGGGTTACATTCCATACAATGCAGGCATCAACGAGAACGTCGCCCGTACCCTCGAATATGCCTACGATGACTGGTGCATCCTCCAGATCGCCAAGAAACTCGGCCGTCCGCAGGAAGAACTCGACAAATGGGCCGCACGTGCCATGAACTATAAGAAAGTCTTCGACCCGACCAACAACCTCATGCGCGGCCGCAATGCCGACGGCACCTTCCAGGAGCCGTTCAGCCCGTACAAATGGGGCGATGCCTTCACGGAGGGCAATGCCTGGCACTACACCTGGTCCGTCTTCCATGACGTACAGGGTCTCATTGACCTGATGGGTGGTGAAGACAACTTCAACAGACAGCTGGATCAGGTCTTCATCGTCCCTCCGATCTACGACGACAGCTACTACGGCTTCCGCATCCACGAGATCGTGGAGATGCAGGTCGCCAACATGGGCAACTACGCGCACGGCAACCAGCCGGCTCAGCACATGATCTACCTCTACAGCTACGCAGGCCAGCCTTGGAAGGCACAATGGTGGACCCGTGAGGTCATGGACAAGCTCTACAGCGCCCGTCCGGACGGTTACTGCGGTGACGAGGACAACGGCCAGACTTCAGCCTGGTATGTCTTCTCCGCACTCGGCTTCTATCCGGTCTGCCCGGCTTCCGATGAATACATCCTCGGCAGTCCGCTGTTCAAGAAGGCGGTGATCCATCTGGAGAACGGCAAGGACATCACGATCGATGCTCCGGACAACGCATCAGACAGAAGATATGTCGCTTCCCTGAAATTCAACGGCAGGAACTGGGAGAACAACTTCCTCAAATACGGTGATCTGATGGAAGGAGCAAAGCTCGAATATCGTATGTCCGACGTTAAGAACATCCTCAGAGGAACGGCAGCGGAAAACAAGCCGTACTCTTTCAGCAAAGAACAGTAAAACATGAAAACATTCCTCCTGACGGCAGCGGCGCTTCTGCTGTCCCTGACCGTCAGCGCACAGACCTTGACCTCTCCAGACGGAAATCTGGAGATGGTCTTCGGACTCTCGGAAACGGGAGTACCGCATTATTCATTGACCTGCAAAGGCAAAAGCGTCATCAACGAGAGCCGACTGGGCTATACCTTCAAACCGGCCTACGTCTTCGACGAAGGATTCGAACTCATTGACACTGAATTCAATGAGAGCGATACGGTCTGGCAGCCGGTCCTCGGCGAGAACAAAGATATCCGGGATCACCACAAGGAACTTTTCGTGGCATTGAGACAGAAAAGCACCGGCTGGCTGCTGAACCTGAGGTTCCGTCTCTTCGACGACGGCCTGGGCTTCCGCTACGAGTTCCCGGTACAGGACGAACTGCGCCATGTGATCGTGAAGGAAGAAAGTACGGAATTCCGACTCACCGGTGACCACAAGGCTTTCTGGCTGCCGGCAGACTTCGATACCAACGAGTTCCCGACGACCACCTCGAAGCTTTCCGAAGTGGATTCATTGACCTCGGAGGTAAGGAAGGAAGTGCTGGCGGCCCATGCTCCGGCCCCTTGCCTGGCCGTGCAGACCCCGCTCATGCTCAAATCCGAGGACGGCCTCTACATCAACATCCATGAGGCGGCGCTGGTGAACTATCCGGCGATGCACCTGGCTTTGGACGACAGGAATTTCGTGCTGAGTGCCCTTCTGGCTCCGAACCGGAACGGGGACAAGGTCTTCTTCCAGACCGGCTACACCTCGCCTTGGAGGACCATCGTCGTCAGCGATGATGCCCGGGACATCCTGGCTTCCAACCTCATCCTGAACCTGAACGATCCGTGCAAGATCGAGGACACTTCCTGGATCAAGCCGGTGAAATATGTCGGTGTCTGGTGGGAATACTTCGTCGGTGGAGGTTCTACCTGGTCCTATACGGACAATCAGGACATCATCATCGGCCAGACGGACTATACGAAGCTGAAACCGCACGGAAGACATGGAGCGAACACGCGGCACGTGAAGGATTATATCGACTTCGCGGCGGAACATGGCTTCGACGCCGTGCTGGTCGAAGGCTGGAACGAAGGTTGGGAAGACAATTTCGCTTACCACAAAGAGGTGATGTACAGCTTCACGAAGGCTTATCCGGACTTCGATGTGGAGGAACTGCAGCGTTATGCCGCTTCCAAGGGCGTCTTCCTCATCATGCACCACGAAACGACTTCTTCCGTGGCGGAATACGAGCGCCACATGCACGAGGCCTTCCAGTTCATGAACAGATATGGCTATCCGGCCGTGAAGACCGGTTATGTGGGACGGATCATCCCGCGCAGCGAATATCATGACGGACAGTGGATGGTCAACCATTACAACCGCGTGGCCCGGACGGCAGCGGACTATCACATCATGGTGAATTCCCACGAAGCCGTGCGCCCTACCGGTTACAGCAGGACTTATCCGAACTGGATCGCGCAGGAGAGCGCCCGTGGAACAGAATTCGAGTCTTTCAAAGGCAACAGGCCGGACCATTGCACCATTCTGCCGTTCACCCGTCTGATGGGCGGTCCGATGGACTATACGCCGGGCATCTTCGAGGGTGACCTGAGCGTCTATGGCTCCAACAAGGCGAAGCTCAGCAGCACTCTGGTGAAACAGTTGGCGCTGTACGTGACGATGTATTCACCTTTGCAGATGGCGGCAGATCTAAAGGAAAACTACGAGAAATATCCGGATGCTTTCCAGTTCATCAAGGACGTAGCCTGCGACTGGGACCAGAGCTGGATTCTCGAGGCAGAGCCGGGCGACTACATCACGATCGCTCGTAAGGCGAAAGGTCAGGACGAGTGGTTTGCCGGTGCGATCACCGACGAAAATGCCCGTACCGCTACCCTGGATCTGAGTTTCCTGCCGGCCGGCAAGAAATTCACCGCGACCATCTATGCGGACGGCAAGGATGCTTCCTGGAACGAGAATCCGAAGAGTTACCGCATCTGCACGAAGAAGGTGTTAACGGAAATTTAAAGTGCAGTGAAATCGGAAACCGGAGTGCAGTGAAATCGGAAACAACAGTACAGTGATTTCGGAAACAATAGTGCAGTGAAATCGGAAACAATAGTACAGTGAAAACTAATTATTAATCCGACCTTTGAATCATAACCACAACGCAAAGGTGTTATGACAGAGAAGGAATACAGAACACTGCTTCGAAAAAACATGTACGAACAGATCAGAAGACTCCGCAATGAGGAGCATCTGTCAATCCAAAGGATTGCAGATCGTTTAGGACTTAACTTCAGAACGGTCAAGAAGTATCTGGAGCTTAGCCCATCAGAGTTCGAGAGGTTCTCGGACAATATCACCAACAAATCATGTTCATTGGATGAATTCACAGACTTCGTTGTAGAGCGTCTGACATTGTTCCAGGACACATCTACCGCACAGATGCATGATTGGTTGAAAGAGAACTATCCGGACTTCCCAAAAGTATCACAAAGGACTGTCTACAGCTTTGTGATGAAGGTCCGGAAGGACTATAATCTCCCACGAGTAGCAATCAATGAACGCGTTTATGGACCGGTTCCGGAAACACCTCCAGGTAAATATGCTCAGGTCGACTTCGGACATAAGAAACTGAGGACCGGAACTAATACGTGGGTGCAGGTTCACTTTATGGCTATGCTCTTATGCAACAGCCGTTACAAGTTCATCTGGTTCCAGGAGAAACCATTTACAAGTGAGACAGCATCCATTGCACATGAAAAGGCCTTCGAGTTCTTTCATGGTATCCCTGAGAACATTGTCTATGATCAGGATGCGGTCTTCCTGTACGATGAGAACAAAGGAGACTATGTCATGACTGAAGTCTTCGACAGCTATGTAAAAAGCCGTCCCTTCACAGCAATCTATTGCCGTCCGGCGGATCCGGAAAGCAAGGGAAAAGTCGAGAACGTCGTCAAATATGTAAAACAGAACTTCTTGCACAACAGGCCATATCACAGTCTAGATAATCTTAATGAGGAAGCTGTTGCCTGGTTGAACCGTACCGGAAACATGATGATACACGGAACGACGTGTAAGGTACCATATGACGAATGGTGTAAGGAATGTAAGGACTTGTTGCCATTCACTCCGGTGAATACACTTGAAATTGCTCCGGGCCACAAAGTACTTAAGACAAACTGTATCAGATACAAAGGCAACACCTATTCTCTGCCGTCGGGAACTTATAAAGATGAAACGAGCAGAGTCTATCTTAAGGAGGAATACGGTGACCTGATCGTCAACGATGATAACGGCATCACTATCGCCAGACACCGTATGCCTGCGGGTAAGGGGCAGACTATCATCAACAAGAATCACCTTAAAGATCGCTCGGTCAGTGTTCAGGAGAAATACGCCAGGATCACCAATCTCTTCACGAATAAAGAGCACATCACCATCTTCTTGAATCATCTCAAGGTAAGATATCCGAGATACATGCGTGACCAGTTGTCGCTTATTGAAGAAGGAGTCATCAAGTATGGTCAGACTGCTGCGGACATCGCTTTGGAACAATGCCTCAAGAACAAGTTGTACAGTGCAAACCACTTCAAGTCCTTCATCTCGGTAATGCCCCCAGAAGTTGTAGAATCACAGCCTGAGATCAAGCCTTTAGGGGATGACACGACCAGGTTGATGGTGAACTTTGATCCGAACAAGTCATCAATCGATGTCTACGAAGACATCTTCAAGAACAGTTAGTATGAAACAGCAAGAAGACAAAATCACTACAATAAAAGGTTGTGCGAAACGTCTGAGGTTGTCCTGCCTTACAACCAATGCTCCGGAACTCATCTTTGAAGCGTCTCAAGGAAGTCCCAGCTACGATGGCTTTCTCCTGTCTATCCTCAAGACAGAGGTCAAAGGACGGGAAGAAAAGCAGAAACAGATGAGATATAAGAACGCGAAATTGCCGATGGCTCATAATCTTGACCTCTATGACGTCAGCATGTCGAACGGACTTAGTCTTACACAACTGAATCAGCTTCGTGAACTCCATTGGGTGGAAGAAGGCTTCAATCTCATGCTTGCCGGACCATGTGGTGTCGGTAAAACATTCATTGCGTCAGGACTGTGTGCAGATGCGATAGAGAAGGGATATCGAGCCTACTTCAGAAGTATGGAAGAGATCCTTACAACGCTCAAAACCAAAGACATGACCATCTATACCAAGAAAGAATATAAAAACCTTTGCGCGGCTCAAATAATCGTTATAGATGACCTCATGAATATTGTCGTAGATCGTGATGAAGGGAATCTTCTCTTTGCCTTTATCAATAGCATCTATGAATCCACATCCTTCATCATTACAACAAACAGATCTCCAGCAGAATGGGCTCAATCCTTGAATGATGAAGTTCTGGCTACTGCTTTACTCGACAGACTCCTGTATAAGTGTGAGCTGATCCAACTTTCCGGAAAAAGTTATAGAATGAAAAACAGAAGGCGCATCTTCAAAGAAGAACCTTCTGTCTGACATATGATTAATCAAATAAAAAACTACCTTTGCAAAACACTGCAGCATTGTTGCCGAAATCACTGCATCATTGTTGCCGAATCTACTGTAGTGTTGTTGCCGAAAACACTGCATTCTATATTGCCGAAATCACTGCACTCTCGGCTTCTGTTAACA
>RCNH01000096.1_pt1 | contig 40050 bp, 36 predicted proteins | sample 2041161 | NCBI WGS metagenome assembly RCNH01 (sample SAMN09708215, study PRJNA481090) | Feces metagenome, whole genome shotgun sequencing project. | biome: feces | host: Leptonychotes weddellii | place: Antarctica: Sion Island | collected 2010-03-01 | reverse complement strand
AGAGATTAAGAAAACAGAATAATAACAAATTCATTAATTCAAATGCAAAGTAAAGGTTTTATTAAACTCGTGGCGGTGTTTCTTCTCATCGCCTGCGTTTATCAGCTCTCCTTCACGTTCAAGACGCGAAGCGTAGAGAAGAAAGCGGCCGAGTATGCGGCGCAGTTCCCCGTCAAGGAACAGCCCGGTGCCGAGCAGCACTTTTTGGACTCTGTCCGTAATCTGCCTGTCTACGACTTGGGTTTCACCAATTTCACTTACAAGGTTTGTAAGGAGAGAGAGTTGAACCTGGGTCTTGACCTGAAGGGTGGTATGAATGTCATGCTCGAGGTTCAGGTTGAGGACGTGGTGAAGGCTTTGGCCGGCGACAGCCAGAACGAGCCTGCATTCGTCGAGGCGATTGCCGAGGCTAACGAGGCCATGAAGAACGGTTCTTCGAAGGATTACATTGGCGATTTTGTGAAGGCTTACGAGCGTCAGACCAATGGTGGCAAGTTGGCTCCCCTGTTCGCTAATCCCGACCGCAAGGACATCACTCTCGAGAGCTCGAATTCCGATATCGAGAAGGTCCTCAAGCACGAGACCGATGCTGCCATCGCTGCTTCGTTCAACGTATTGCGTAGCCGTATCGACCACTTCGGTGTGGCACAGCCCAACATCATGCGTCTGCCCAACTCGCACCGTATTCTGGTAGAGTTGCCGGGTGTCAAGGAGCCCCAGCGTGTACGTGACCTCTTGCAGGGTACCGCTTCTCTGGAGTTCTGGACTACATACGACGCAAACGAAATCATGCCTTCGTTGGGTGCTGCCGATCAGTACATCCTCAAGGAGCAGGTCGCAGTTGCTTCGACCGAGGAGGTAAAGGCTGAGGAGTCGGAGAAGCAGGGCGAGGGTCTTATCGCCGAGATTGGTGATAAGAACGATGCTCAGGAGCAGCAGGTTCGCCGTTACAGCAAGGAGACTCATCCTCTCTTCGCCGTTCTCGATCCCACTTTCGCAGGTGGTGCTTCGATTGGTGCCGCTTACAAGGCTGACATCGCTGCCGTAAATGCATATCTGGCAATCCCCGAGGTTCGCGACCTCTTCCCCTCGGACATCGAGTTCAAGTGGGGCGTTAAGGGTGAGGACAGCATCGACGGTCGTTTCGCATTGTATGCCATTCGCGTACAGACTCCCGACGGCAAGGCTCCCCTCGACGGTTCGGTAGTTACCGAGGCTCGTGAGCGTTACGAGCAGAACGGTGCTTCTGCCGAGGTTGAGATGGTTATGAACCATGAGGGTCAGGTCAAGTGGGCCAACCTCACCGGTGAGAACATCAACAAGTGTGTTGCCATCGTTCTCGACGGTTATGTATATTCGGCTCCCGTTGTAAGAACCAAGATTGACAAGGGTATCTCGTCAATTACCGGTAACTTCACCATTCAGGAGGCAAAGGACTTGGCTAACGTCCTCTCGTCGGGTAAGGTTCCCGCTCCCGCAAAGATTATCCAGGATACTGTCGTAGGTCCTTCGCTGGGTCAGGAGTCTATCAACGCAGGTATGCTCTCGTTCCTCATCGCCTTCATCATGGTACTGCTCTACATGGGCTTGTTCTATAAGTCGGCAGGTTGGTTGTCCGATATCTCGTTGCTGACCAACGTATTCCTGCTGATGGGTGTTCTGGTATCGTTCGGTGCCGTTCTGACACTGCCCGGTATCGCCGGTATCGTTCTGACCATGGGTATGGCCGTTGATGCCAACGTCATCATCTACGAGCGTATCAAGGAGGAGTTGCGTGGCGGTAAGGGTCTGATTCAGGCCATCAACGAAGGTTTCTCGAAGGCTTACTCGGCCATCATCGACGGTAACCTCACCACCATCATCACCGGTATCGTTCTGTTCGTCTTCGGTACAGGTCCCGTTCAGGGTTTTGCCACCACTTTGATTATCGGTATCATCACTTCGTTCTTCTGCTCGGTATTCGTTACCCGTCTGTTGATCGAGTGGGTTGTCGGTAAGTGGGGTCACATCTCCTTCTCGCGCACTTGGTCGGAGAACTTCCTCAATAACACTCACATTGATTTCATCAACATCCGCAAGATTGGTTACATTGTTGCCAGCGTGCTCATCGCCATCTCTTGCATCTCGTTCCTGACCCGTGGTCTGAACCTCGGTACAGAGTTCACCGGTGGTCGTGCATACGTAGTACGTTTCGATAACGTGGTATCGGCAGAGCAGGTTCGTCAGAACTTGAACGCTGAGGCCAAGTCGCGTATCGCCGATGCTGCCATGGCCAGCTTCGAGGTAAAGCAGTTCGGTAACGAGGACCAGATGCGTATCGTCACCCAGTATCGTTACGATGATACTTCGAACGAGGCTACCGAGGAGGTCGAGAAGATTATCTACGACGCTCTGAAGTCGTTGTTCAAGAGCGACCTTACATTCGAGCAGTTCCGCAGCACACAGGAAATCGAGTACGGTATCCAGACCGCCGACAAGATCGGTCCTTCGATTGCAAATGACATGACCTGGAACGCTGTTTACTCGGTATTGTTCTCGCTGATTGCCATCGGTTTGTACATCACCTTCCGATTCAAGCGTTGGCAGTGGGCTACCGGTGCAACCCTTGCACTGGCAGTGAATGCTACCTTCATCATCGGTCTGTTCTCGCTCCTCTACGGTATCATGCCTTTCAACCTTGAGGTGAACCAGGCCTTCATCGCGGCTATTCTGACCATCATCGGTTATGCCATCAACGATACCGTGGTTGTCTTTGACCGTATCCGCGAGTTCTTGGGTCTCTATCCCAAGCGCAGCTTGAAGGATAACGTGAACAACGCTATCAACTCGACTTTGTCGCGTACCATCAACACTTCGGCTACCACTCTGGTAACCCTGTTGGCCATCTTCTTCTTCGGTGGTGAGACCATCCGTGGTTTCGTCTTCGGTTTGACGATTGGTGTCGTTGTAGGTACTGCCGCTACCATCTTCATCGCTACTCCCGTGGCTTATGATTTGATGACTCGTGGCCAGCGCAAATAAGCGACTTCGAGTGATGTAACAACATCACAAATCAAGGTTTAATACCTTATATATAAAAACAGACCGCATCAAATTGGTGCGGTCTGTTTTATTTTTTTAACTTTGCATGTGTTTATATGCTTTGTGATTTATGAATAAACTTATGGGCTGGTTGCGTCACTATGTGTCGCCCCTGTTTCTGGCATTTTTGTTTGCCGCTTTCATTTTGTGGTATATCGCCAAATTGAGCTATACCTATTCCACACGTCAGAATGTGACGGTTGAGGTCGATGGTGTACCCATCGAGGTGACCTGTGTGGTCGAGGGTGTGGGTACCAATCTGTTCCGATACGGAGCCTACATGAACAAGAAACTCAAGGTCGAACTCAAGGATTTGGTCTATGAGGTGTGTGACGAGGAGGGACACGAGGGTAAAATCAAAATCAACCCCAAATCGTTGCAGAGTGCCATTGCCGTGCATTTGAGCGACATCAAGATTATCTCGGTGGACGCCATTCCCGAAATTGACATACCCGTAAAGAAATAGCAATGTTAAAGGTTGGAATCACAGGCGGTATCGGTAGTGGTAAGAGCACCGTGTGCCGTCTTTTTGCTGATAACGATGTGGCGGTCTATGACTCCGACAGGGAGGCAAAACGCCTGATGAACGAGGACGCCGCGTTGCGCGCAGCCATCATTTCGCGCTTCGGTGAGGAGAGCTACACCGCCGAAGGACTGAACCGCAAATATCTGGCGGACAAGGTCTTTACCGATGAGGAGTCCTTGCAGGCACTCAACGCTCTGGTACATCCTGCCGTGAAGCGTGATTTCGAACGCTGGGCGGAGGAGCAGAGTGGCGATTATGTGGTGCTGGAGTGCGCCATTCTCTTCGAGTCGGGCATGAACGCGATGGTCGATGTGACGGTGGCTGTTGTCGCTCCGCTCGACCTGCGTGTGTCGCGCACGTGCCGTCGTGACAAGTGCGACGAGGAGAGCGTGAGACGCCGTATCGCCGCCCAGATGAGTGATGACGAACTGACCGCAAAAGCCGACATCACCATCGTCAATATCTTCGAAACAGATCTTGAACCTACGGTCAAGGAACTCGATTACCGTTTTAAAAATGTGCGCAAATAATCTTCTTCCCGATTTGTCGTCACCCTGTGTGATGGCCATTATGAATGTCACGCCCGACTCGTTCTACTCCAAGAGCCGTGTCGAGGGGGAGAGTGACATCGAGTCGCGTGTGCGACAGGCAGTGAGCGACGGTGCCGCTATTATCGACATCGGCGGATACTCTTCGCGTCCGGGTGCCGACGATGTCTCGCCGGAGGAGGAGCTGCGCCGTGTGACGGAGGGGGTGGAGGTGGTGCGCCGCCTGTCGCCCGACATGAAGATTTCCGTAGACACGTTCCGTGCATCGGTGGTCGAGGGTGTGGTGGCACGCTTCGGCAAGGTTATCGTCAATGACATCTCGGCAGGCGAACTCGATGCAGAGATGATTCCCACTGTGGCACGCCTCGATTTGCCCTACATCGCCATGCACATGAAGGGCGACCCCAAGACCATGCAGTCGCTTACGGGCTACGAACGCGACATTACTTCGGAGGTGGTCGATTATTTCCGTCACCGTGTGGCGACCCTGCTGGAAGCAGGTATCCGCCGTGAGAATATCATTCTCGACCCCGGTTTCGGTTTCGCCAAGACGCTGGAACAGAACTATGTCCTGCTGAAAGGACTCCACCGATTGGTGGAACTGGGCTACCCCGTGCTGGCAGGACTTTCGCGCAAATCCATGATTTACAAGGCGCTCGGCACCTCACCCGAGGAGGCACTGGCGGGCACCGTGGCACTCGATTGGGAGTGCCTGCGTCAGGGTGCCGTCATTCTCCGTGTCCACGATGTGAGGGAGGCGGTGGAGAGCGTCCGACTCTTTAATATTTTCAACCGATGATTCAATTGCAAGACATACACAAATCCTTCGGCGAGCTGGAGGTGCTGAAAGGCGTATCGCTGCAAGTCGAGCGTGGCGAGGTGGTGGCAATTGTGGGAGCGAGTGGTGCAGGCAAGACCACGCTGCTGCAAATCATGGGCACCCTCTCGCGTCCCGACAGGGGCCTTCTGACCATCGACGGCCGTAATCCTCTCAAATTGGGGGACAAGTCACTATCGCAGTTCCGCAACGAACAGATAGGTTTTGTCTTTCAGTTCCACCACCTGTTGCCCGAGTTTACGGCATTCGAGAATGTCTGCATTCCGGGACTCATCGGTCGCCGTCCGCGTGCGGAGGTGGAGCAGCGTGCCAACGAACTGCTGTCGATGATGAACCTCATGCATCGCCGTGACCATAAACCCAAACAGCTGTCGGGTGGCGAGCAGCAGCGTGTGGCGATTGCCCGTGCGCTGATTAATTCGCCCAAGGTCCTGCTGGCCGACGAGCCGTCGGGCAATCTCGATACCCGCAACAAGGAGGAGATACACCGCCTGTTCTTCGAGTTGCGCGAGAAGCTGGGACAGACCACCGTCATCGTGACCCACGATGAGGGGTTGGCAGGCATGGCAGACCGTGAGATTGTGATGTCGGACGGATTAATTCTTTAGACGATGATGGACGAACAGCTGCGCGACTTGCTGGAGCACCTGCACGACAAATATAACCGTGTGGAGTTCATCGATGATGACCCCATCTCGGTGCCGCACCGCTTCTCCGACCGCAAGGACCGCGAGATTGCCGGCTTCTTTGCCGCCACGATAGCGTGGGGCAACCGCAAGGCGATTGTCAAAAACGGTCACCGCATGATGCACTTCATGGACGATGCTCCTGCCGACTTCGTGCGCAATGCTTCGGAGCACGAACTGGCGCAACTCTCGACCTTTGTTCACCGCACATTCAATGGTGCGGACTTCCGTGATTTTGTCTTGTCGCTCCGCCATTTGGAGAATAGATATGGAGGTATAGGTGCTTTCTTCGAGCAACGCTATGCCGCAACGAAGAGTTTGGAGAAGACCTTTGCCGATTTTCGCGAGGAGTTTTTCTCCGTGCCACACGACCCCCACTGCGAGAAACATCTCTCCTCGGTGGCAAAGGGCTCGGCGTGCAAACGACTGTGTATGTACCTGCGCTGGATGGTGCGCCGCGACAGCCGCGGAGTCGATTTCGGCGAGTGGCTGTCGATACCCATGTCGGCATTGCGCCTGCCCCTCGATGTCCATGCCGGAAACATGGGGCGCGCACTGGGACTGCTTACCCGCTGTCAGGACGATTGGAAGGCGGTCGAGGAGATTACCGCCGTACTGCGTGAGGCCGACCCCGAAGACCCCGTGCGATTCGATTATTCATTGTTCGGTGCCGGCATCGACGGCTATTTGAAGGCATAGTATGAGTCAGTTCAGTTTCCAACAATTCACGATAACACAGGACGAGAGTGCCATGAAGGTGGGCACCGATGGCGTGCTGTTGGGGGCGTGGTGTCATGTGGATTCCTCCGCAAAGCGTATCCTCGACATCGGCACGGGTACGGGTGTCATTGCCATCATGCTGGCACAGCGCGCTCCGCAGGCTCGGATTACGGGCATCGACATCGAGTCGGTGGGGGAAGCGCGCCGTAATGCCGATGCTTCGCCGTGGGGCGACCGTCTGGAGATGGTGCAGACCGCGGTGCAGGAGTATGCTCCCGATACGCGCTTTGACCTCATCGTCTCAAATCCTCCCTATTTTCTCGACTCGCTGAAATGCCCCCAAAAGGAGCGCACCACGGCGCGCCATACCGATTCGCTCTCCTTCGAGGAACTGTGCGAGGCGGCTGCGCGTCTGTTGTCCCCCGAAGGGCGTTTTGCGGTGGTGTTGCCCGTCAATGAGGGGCATAAGTTCGTGAAGACAGCCCTCACGCGATTTAATTCGGTGCGCCGCACGGAGGTGAAAACCACACCCCGCCGCGGAGCGAAACGTGTTCTGCTGGAGTTTCAACTCCTCGGAGCAACGACCCCAAGTGCGGATTTCGTGCAGGAGGAGCTCATCATCGGCACGGGCGAACACGAGTGTTACACCGAAGCGTATAAGTCGCTGACGCGTGATTTTTACCTCAAATTCGAATGATTTTTCGGTTTCAACGGCAAAAAACCGTAGTCACGGATTTGAATATTTGATTTTTAGGATTTATTTTTGCAAGAAGCCTGCTCTGCGGGGTGTCCGCAAACAGGCCGACAGTTTTAGTATAAACAAAAACTTACGAATATGAAATTCAAACTTCTTGCCCTTGCACTTCTGGTATCGGGAGTGTCGGCTACTGCTCAGAATCCTTATATCGCACCTCTGTGTGCTATGAATGAGTCGGGTGCCGTGGTGGTTTCGAACCCCCAAACCGTGTTGGCGGTGGACATCACCACACGAACCGAGAAAATCGTGGCAGGCCCCTATGCTCGTTATGCACAGAAGTTCCTCGGTGTGCGTGCTCCGCTGACTGACAAACTCACTTCGGAGATTGTCAATGCTTCGGTGGCGCTGGCCGACGGTAAGAGCTACTATGCTTCGGAAGCCCCCAAGGCGGCAAATGTCGATGTGACACGCCATGCAGTGTGTGGCGATGATTTCCCCCACATGCAAATCGACAAGCAGTCGATGAGTGTCCTCGCGCTGGAGGATGCGGCACGCGATGCTGCCACCACCATCTACGCCCTGCGTCACCACCGTATGGAACTGATTACGGGTGAAGCCGGTGAGAATGTCTTTGGCGAGGGTCTGAAATCGGCACTCGATGAGATTGCCCGTCAGGAGCAGGCTTATTTGGAGTTGTTCCTCGGTAAGCGAGTGGTGACTACCGCCACATCGCGTTATGAGGTATGCCCCGAGGCGGACAAGAAACAGTATGTCGTGGCACGTTTCTCGGCATCGGCAGGTCTCCTGCCCGAAAACGACTTGTCGGGCGATATGGTCGTTCTCCAGATTGAGCCTTCGCCCGTGGGTCGCATCGCTTCGGAGGCCGACCCCAAGGAGCGCAATGTTATCACCTGCCGTGTGGCAGCTCCCTCTGTTTGCCGTGTGTTGAGCGGTGGCAAGGAGTTCTTCGGCAAGTCGCTTCCCATTTTCGAATACGGTCGCAACGTGAATGTTGTGCGTGTAGGCAACGGTAAGTAGCGATGGCGGATTTCACTTCGAAAATGGTGTCCCTCATGGCAGCCATGCGTCGCGAGCGCAATGGTGCCGTGGCGGACGATATGCGTTTCTACGGTGCGCCCTACGGACTCAACTACGGTGTGAGCCTGCCCACGGTGCGTGCCATTGCTCGTGGCGAGGAGAAGGACCACGAATTTGCCAAGTTCCTCCTCTGCCAGCAGGTCAGAGAGTTGCGTCTGGCGGCTTTCCATCTGGCCGAGCCCGACAAAATCACCCGCGAGGAGTTCGATTTGTGGGGCGGTGCGATTATCAATTCCGAAGCTGCCGAGGAGATTGCCTTCGCGCTTCTGCGCCATACCCCTGCGCTCAACGAGTTGTTCGATGAGTGGGTGGCGGGCAGTCACCCCCTGTGGGTCTATGCCGTGATGATGGCAGGTGCCAGAGTGATGGAACCGCGCAAGGAGTGGATCGAGAAGTGCTGGTCGGCAGTTGTGCGTTTCGATGCGCAGGCAGCCGAAACGACTTCGACACCTGCCGCGGAGGGTGAGATTACACCTGCTGTGGCGGCTCACCTTGTGGAGGTGGGTGCCGTGGCTCTGCTCTCCAACATTGGTCTGAAAAGCGAGGAGAACCGACAGGCGATTATCGACCTGATAAGTTCCTCCGAGCGTCTTAAATCCTCGACACTGGTCTATGACGAGTTGTCGTGGCGTCTGGATACCGAATTTTAGGCGTCCTCCCGAAAAGGGGAGGGTACAGATAAAGAAAAAGCGTTGCTTCCGTGTGGGGCAACGCTTTTTTTGTGATGTATCGGGTGCGAGGGCTACTCCATAAAGAGAGCCTTGGGCAACTGGTCGATACTGTTGATGGTGATAAGCTCTATACCGCGGGGCTTCTTCATCTCCTTGGGCAGGTAGCCCGACACGATGATGCGTTTGAATCCCAAACGTGCCGCCTCGCTGATGCGCTGCTCGGTGCGTGGTGCAGGGCGTATCTCTCCCGAAAGTCCAATCTCTCCGGCACAGCACACTCCGTCGAGAATGGGGCGGTCGTAGTACGAGGAGATGACCGCAGCCACCACTGCCAAATCCAATCCGGGGTCGGCCACCTTGAATCCGCCGGCGAAGTTGAGGAAGACGTCCTTCTGAAACATCTTCATGCCCACACGCTTCTCCAACACGGCCAACAGCATGTTCATACGGCGCGTGTCAAATCCCGTGGCAGTGCGCTGGGGTGTTCCGTAGGCCGCACCTCCGACCAGCGCCTGTACCTCGATAAGGTAGGGGCGCACACCATCGGCAGCCGCACCCACGGCGATACCGCTCAACGGCTCCTCGTAGTGGGTGAGCAGGATTTCCGAGGGATTATCCACGCTGCGCAGTCCGTTGTTTAGCATCTCGAAGACACCAATCTCGAACGTGGCACCAAAACGGTTCTTGATACCGCGCAAGATGCGGTAGATGTTGTTGCTGTCGCCCTCGAATTGCAGGACGACATCGACAATATGTTCTAAAATCTTCGGGCCGGCAATGGTGCCGTCTTTGGTGATGTGACCAATGATGATGATGGAAGTACCTGTGGTTTTGGCGTACTTGAGCAGGGTGGCGGCGCACTCTCTGATTTGTGACACACTGCCTGCCGCCGACTCTATCATCTCGGTGAAGATGGTCTGTATCGAGTCGATGATGACCACATCGGGCTTCTGCTCGGCAATCTGCTTGACGATGTTTTCGAGGAGGGTTTCGGGGTAAATCAGACACTCCTCGTTGCCGATGCCGATACGTGCGGCACGCATCTTGATTTGCTCTGCCGACTCCTCACCTGACACATAGAGCGTCTTGAGCGAATTGTTGGCCAGTGCAATCTGCAACGAAAGGGTCGATTTGCCGATGCCCGGCTCACCGCCCAGCAGAATGAGCGAGCCGGGGACCATACCTCCACCCAACACGCGATTGACCTCGCTGTTGCCCAAATCTATACGTTTGCGGTTCTCCTCGTGAATCTCCGAAATCCTTTGGGGCTTCACCGCAGGCATCATGCCTGCCAGAGCCACCGATGTCGAGGAGGGGGTCTCCTTGGCGATGATTTCCTCGGTGAAGGAGTTCCACTCACCGCACGAGGGACACTTGCCCAGCCATTTGGGGGCTTCGAATCCGCAGTTGCGACAGAAATATGCTTTCTTAACCTTTGCCATAGTGGTGTGTGCTACTCGATGTATTCCAATCGTTTGGCCTCCAGAATCTTCTCCTCGGGGTAGCGTTTCTGATACTCCTCCGTGAAGTCGAAGGTGTAGAGTGTGCCGGGGGTGTCCTTGTCTTCTGACGAGCTTACCTGTGCGATGTGGTATTCACCGTTGAGGAGAAAGCCCATCTTGTCCGAGCCGGGAACTTTGGTAAATCGACCCTCGAGGGTCTCCTCGCCCGACTGCAAGAGCAGTATGCCGGCATTGTAGACCTTGAAGTTGAACGTGTAGCTGTCGCCTGCCTTGGCGGGAGACTTGGCCAAAAGCTCCTCCTTGATTTGTGTCACAGCGGGGCTGTCCTCGGGTGTCGCCTCTCCCTCCCCGGCGGTGGGCTGGGGTGTAGGCGTGGGAGCGGGTTGCTCGGGGTCGGGCTTTTCGGGAGCTACGACCACCACCTTGGCCTCCACTCGGGTGATGTGTTGCGTTGTCGAGTAGAAGTATTCGACCTTGTCCGTACAGGAAACACCTGTCAGACACAACGCTGCCAGCAGACTGTATATCGTTCTTCTCATGGGAATTATTGAATGATAAATCTGTAAATGTCGTTACCGTTGGCGAGCACTAACAGCATGAGTATGATGATGAGACCCACATACTGCGCCAGCTCCATGAACTTGTCGCTGGGCTTGCGTCCCGTAATCATCTCCCACAGCGTAAAGAGGGCGTGACCGCCATCGAGTCCGGGAATGGGCAGGAGGTTCATCACGGCAAGAATAATCGACAGAAAGGCTGTCATCGACCAGAACACGTGCCAATCCCACGTCTTGGGGAAGATGTTGGCGATGGCGATGAAACCGCCCACCTCCTTGTAGAGTTCGGTCTTGGGCTGTACGATGAGCTTCAGCTGGTCCCAGTAGGACGACAGCACGTTGCCCGTTTTGCGGATACCTGCCGGAATCGACTCCCAGAAGGTGTACTCCTTGACACTGAAGGTGAAGGGGTTGCTGAAGATTACACCCAGACGACCCTCCTCATTGACGGGGAGGACGAGCTGCTCGCGACTCTCATCGGCGCGCTTCACATCGAGGGCTATCTCTGTGCCTTTGTGATGCTTCACATAGTCGATGAAGGCGGGCAGGTCGCAATCTTTCAGCGAATCTACACCCATGATTTGGTCACCGTGTTGCAGGGCGTTGGCCGTTGCAAGAGTGGTGCTGTCCACGATGAGGGGCATGCGCACCATCATGAAGTTCTCGTAGCCGCGCTCCTGACGCATGGCAATCAGCTCCTCGAGTGAGAGGTGGAGGGTGACATTCTCACCCTTGCGAAGAACGACGACCTCGCGACCCTTCTCGGTGATGACCAGTGCATTGACAATCTCCATGATGTCATCGGGACGCTCGCCGTCGATGCTTACGAAGCGGTCGCCGTCCTCAAAACCGAGACGGTGTGCCGACTCGTTGAAGGTGTAGCCCCACTTCACCTGGTCGTTCGAGCCGTAAGTCTCGCCCCATGTGTAGCAGATGCCCGTGTAGATACCCATCGCCAGAATGACATTCATCACCACGCCGGCAATCAGCACCAGAAAACGCTGCCATGCGGGTTTCGAACGATACTCCCACGACTGGGGTTCCTGCTTGAGCTGTTCGGTGTCCATCGACTCGTCGACCATGCCTGCGATTTTGCAGTAGCCACCCATGGGCAGCCAGCCGATACCGTATTCGGTGTTGCCCTTCTTGAACTTAAAGAGCGAGAACCACGGGTCGAAGAAGATGTAGAACTTATCGACACGTATGCCGAAAAGGCGTGCCACGATGAAGTGTCCGAACTCGTGGATACCTACAAGAATGGTAAAACTGAGGAAAAATTGAAGTATTTTGATGATAATTTCCATTTCTTACATTGGGGTGTTACAGTGCTAAAAATTCACGAGCCAGTCGGCGAGACTCCTCGTTGGCGGCTTTCAAATCGTCGAGTGACGGGTTGAGGGTGAAGTCGGCCTTGTCGAGTGCATATTCGATGGTCTTGACAATGTCCAACCAACTGCACTTGCGGTTGAGGAAGGCAGCCACAGCCATCTCGTTCGAGCCGTTCATGGTGCAGGCAGCCGTACCGCCCTTTCTGAGACAGTCGTAGGCGATGTCGAGTGCCGGGTATTTGAGCTTGTCTACCTCCGAGAAGGTGAGCTGGGGGTGCCGGAAGAAGTCGAAACGCTCACTCTCGCGCACGGCACGGTGGGGGAACATCAGCGCGTAGCTGATGGGCATACGCATATCGGGAGTGCCGAGCTGCGCCTTGATGGCACCGTCCTCGAACTCCACCATGGAGTGTATAATTGACTGAGGGTGAATGACTACCGAAATCTTGTCGGCAGGTGTGCCGAAGAGCCAGTGTGCCTCGATGACCTCGAAACCCTTATTGACGAGGGTCGAGGAGTCGATGGTGATTTTCGCACCCATGTGCCACTGGGGGTGCTTGAGTGCCTGCTCCACGGTGACATTTGCCAGCTCCTCGCGCTTCAGGTCGCGGAACGAACCGCCGCTGCATGTGATAATCAGACGGCGCACGGGCGACTGCTCACCCACCAGACACTGGAAGATGGCGGAGTGCTCCGAGTCGATGGGCAGAATGGGGGCTTTGTACTCCTCGGCCATACGCATGACTACCTCGCCACCTACGACGAGTGACTCCTTGTTGGCCAGGGCGAGCTTCTTACCCTTGCGAATGGTGGCTACCGTGGGTGCAAGACCTGCATAACCTACCAGGGCATTGATGACCACATCTATATTTCCCGCCTCGGCCACCTGAGCCACAGCCTCCTCGCCGGCATAGACCTTGGTGTCGGTGTCGGAGAGCGCTTCGGAAAGGGCGGTGTAATAATTCTTGTCGGCGATGACGACCGTATCGACATTAAATTCGCGAGCCTGCGCGGCCAACTGTTCCCAATTGCGATGGGCGGTGAGCGTTGTTATTTCGAATAAATCGGGATTTTCGCGTACAATGTCGAGTGTCTGTACGCCGATGGACCCGGTTGAACCCAGTACTGCAAGTTGTTGTTTCATTTAGAAGATGATATATGCCTCCGGGTCAACAGGTTTGCCGTTGTTCCAGAGTTCAAATTCGAAGAGTTGTTTGTGCTCCGCATCCTTATGCTCGGCACTGTATCCTATCAGGTCGCCGGCTTTGAGCAGCTGTCCCTTCTCGACAAGCGATTGCGAGAGGTTCTTGTAGACCGACAGGGTGTTGTTGGAGTGTTGTATTTCGATGATGTGTCCGGTTTGGGGACTCCACAGGCTGAGAATGACCGTGCCCTGCGCTATGGCGGTCACGCGGTCGGCCTCGGTGGTGGCCATCTTCATCGAGAAGCGGCCTGCCTTGATGTCGAAACGGTCGGTGATGATACCCTCCACGGGCGGCAGCAGCTCCAGCGACTTGCGGAGCTTGTCGGCAGGATTGGGACGCGAGGAGAGCGAATAGATGCCGTCACCCTCCATCTGACTGCGTAGCAACGAATCTTCGGGTGAGGGGAGTACCGCCACCTTGCTCTTGCGCTCGTTGTCCGACGATTCGAGGGTGCGTGCCACGGGGCTTTTGCCCTCCATAATCAGACTGATGTTCTCGTTGTAAGTCATCATGTCCTTCATCACGCGTTCGATGGAGTCCAGACGTATGATGCTGTGTGCCAGATTGTCGCGTGCGCGGTCGGCCTCGGTGCGGTAGCCGGGCAGGAACTCCATGACGGGAGTGTAGGCCACCAGCGAGAGAACGATGATGAACAGCAAAAGGAGAAATCCCGTGAAGCCGGCGAAGATGCTGGCGGGCGAGATGTGAATGTGCCACTCCTCGGTATCGTCGGTGGCATTGGTCATGTTGAAACGGCGTTTGCGGAAAAGGTTTTGCCAGCCGTTAGAAATATTTTCTTTCCATCCCATAATGGTCGTGCTTTGATTTGTGGGGACGTGCCGTGAGGGCGTGTCCCAATTTTAATATAGGTGTAAAATTCACCACTTGCAAAGATAGTGTTTTTTTGTCTTACGACCGTAAAAAATCGTCACTTGTCGGCTTTGTTCACTGAAAGTAGTGATTATTGTTCTATTTCACTACCTTGTGCTTGTTTATCCCCCGTGTTTGTCCTATATTTGCCGTTAATTTGAATTCTAAACGTCAAAAAACAGAAAAAAATTATGGTAAAGCCTACTTTATTAATTCTCGCAGCCGGTATGGGTTCGCGTTACGGTTCGTTGAAGCAGATGGACGGTGTCGGTCCTAACAACGAGGCTATTCTCGATTACTCGATTTACGATGCTATTCGTGCCGGTTTCGGTAAGGTAGTATTTGTCATTCGTCACTCTTTCGCCAAGGAGTTCCAGGAGGTGTTCAATGCCGAGCGTTATGGCGGCAAGATTGCCGTTGAGTTCGTATTCCAGGAGCTGGAGTCGTTGCCCGAGGGTCTTTCGGTTCCCGAAGGTCGTCAGAAGCCGTGGGGTACCAACCACGCCGTGATGATGGGTCGTGATGTTGTGAAAGAGCCTTTTGCAGTCATCAATGCCGACGACTTCTACGGTATGGAGGCCTATGCCACCATCGGTAAGTACCTGTCGGAGCTGGGCGAGAGCCGCAACCGCTACTGCATGGTCGCTTACGACCTGAACAAGACCCTGTCGAGCAACGGTACCGTATCGCGCGGTGTGTGTGGTGTCGATGAGAAGGGCGATTTGGTCTCTATGGTCGAGCGTACACAGATTGAGCGTATGCCCAGCGGCAAGATTGTCTTCCACGATGGCGGTGCCGATGAGGAGTTGGCAGAGGATACTCCCGTGTCGATGAACCTCTTTGGTTTCACTCCCGACTACTTCGACTACTCGTATGACTACTTCGTAGAGTGGCAGAAGGCCAACCGCGATAACCTCAAGGCTGAGTTCTATATCCCCACCATGGTCAATAAGGTCATCAATGACGGTACTGTATCGCTCCGCGTGTTGCGTTCCGCAGCACAGTGGCACGGTGTCACCTACAAGGAGGATAAACCCGCGCTGATGCAGGCTATCCGCGACATGATTGCCGAGGGTCGCTATCCCGAGAAGCTCTGGAAGTAATTTCCCGATGAGAAGGGGGGGCGAATCTTGGCAAATTTAAGCGAAAGTTCAGCCCGCCTTTACTAAAATACGAAGGAGGAAAACCGAAAAGGTTCTCCTCCTTTTTTTGTTGGCTTAATACAAAGAAACACCCCTGCCGAAATCCTCGGCAGGGGTGTTTTGTGGGGTATGAGTGGTGTTACATCATGTCACCAAATTCGCGTTTGCCCAACACATAGCGCAACAGCAACGAACCTTTGTAGATGTGCTGCTGTCCGTCAGTCTTGCGTGCGGCTCTGATTTCGCGGCGTTGGCGCGAGAGTCGGGGGTGCCACGCGATAAAATCTTTCCAGGCGCGGAACACGGCGCGGAAGTTGTCGGCACGCCCCTGCATGAGGTAGGAGAGGGCGGCGAGCAGATCGAGGGGCGGACGCATGACGGCGACCACGACCCTCTGCCACGATGATGCACACTTGTAGAGCATGGCCAGATTGTTGCGGTGGTTGAAGAAAATCTTCGACGGGGAGTCTACCGTGAGCGTGCCGCCACCCAAATGCCACACATGACTTTGGGGTACGATTCTGATGCGGTAGCCCGCCAGCTGCATACGCCAGCAGAGGTCTATCTCCTCCATGTGGGCGAAGAAGTCATCATCGAAACCGCCCAGTGCATGGAACACCTCCGCACGGCAGGCGAACGCCGCACCCGACACCCAAAAGACATCTCTTTCGTCATCGTACTGTCCCCGGTCGTGCTCCGTGGTGCGGAGAATGCGACCGCGACAGAAGGGATAGCCGAAGAAATCCATGTAGCCGCCCGAAGCTCCTGCGTACTCGAATTTGTCGCGCTCGGCCAGAGCGTTGAGCTTGGGCGAGACGGCTGCCACATCGGAATTCTCGTCCAGACAGCGGACGAGAGGTTCGACCCAGCCTTTCGGAGTCTCGACATCGGAGTTGAGCAGAATGTAGTAGTCGGCCTCGATTTGTTGCAGTGCGCGGTTGTAGCCCGATGCAAAACCGTAGTTGCGGTCCATCTGCAAGAGGGTGACCGATGGGAACTCCCGGCGCAACACTTCTATGGAGGAGTCGGTAGAGCCGTTGTCGGCAACGATGACCTCCACATCGGAGGGTGACGAGGAGAGCACATCGGGCAGGAAACGGCGCAGATGGGCTGCGCCGTTCCAGTTCAAAATGACTATTTTGGTGATAGATTTACTCATGTAAGTTTCTCTCTTCGGCAATCACTGCCGATGCTTTATTTTGTCGATTCGGGATTGCCCTCCACAAAGAGCTTCACATTGTCCACCTTGGTGCGTGCTCTCAACCAGCGGATGAGGGTCTCGCGGTCGATTTCGCTGTTGGCAGAACCTTTGACGGGCATCACCACACAGACCAGAGTCGTGTCGCCGGGGTTACCCTTCACATCGAAGGTGATACCCTTCATCAGCGAAATGGACTTGATGTTGTTGGTGATGGCACCCACCTCGCGTGAGATGTCGTTCACCTCCACATTGGTGACCTTGTAACGCTTCAAGAGCGAGGTCATCTCCTTGATTTTGTTGTTCTTCTCGTCAATCAGCTCCACGTAGCTGTCCTGCAACGACTTGAAATCAATCTTGTCGGCGGTGCTGGCCTGACGGATAATCAGCTCGGTGTTGCGCAGACCGAAGCCCTCCATCTGTGCACGAGTGTTCTCGATGGTCTCCTCGCTGAGCGATTCGCCGATGAGCACCAGCTCAATCTGTGAGGGGGTCTTGCCGCTGTTGAAGGTCTTGTTGCACTCGATGACGCGCGTGTGGGGGAAGTTGAACACCTGAGCCACATACTTGTCCGTGATGGCCTCGAAGATGGAAACCTTGACGATGTGAATACCGACGATAACACTGGGAATGAAGGTCAAAAGGGTGATGACCATCATCAGACGCTTCACGTTGCGCTCACGAATGGGGTCGATAAAGGTCTTCTTCTCATACTTGAGGAATCGCACGATGATGTAGGTCGCCAGGGCGATGAACACCGAGTTGATGAAGAAAAGGTAGAACGCACCGAGGAAGAATTTCAACTGTCCCGTGGCGATACCGAAACCTGCCGTACACAAGGGGGGAATGAGGGCTGTTGCGATGGCCACACCCGGAATGACGGTCGAGTTTCTGTCGGTACGGGTCAGAGCCACCATACCAGCCAAACCACCCGTGAGGGCAATCAGCACATCGTAGGTGGTGGGCATCGTGCGGGCGAGCAGCTCGCTCTGTGCCGACGAGATGGGGGTGAGCAGGAAATAGAGGGTCGAGGTGGTGATGGCCACGATGAACATGAGCGAGAGGTTGCGCAACGACTTCTTCAGCAGTTCGAAATCATTGACACCCAGTGAGAAACCTACACCCATGATAGGACCCATGATGGGCGAAATCAACATGGCACCGATAATCACGGCTGCCGAATTGACATTCAGACCCAACGATGCGGTGAGGGTGGCAAAAATCAGCACCCACAGGTTCACACCTCGGAATTCAACACCTTTTGAAATTACTTGTACGACCTCCTCGCGGTCAGCCTTGTCGTCTTCCAGACTAAAACGGCCACGCAGAAAAGTTTTTAATTCTTCGTGCCATCTGCTGCCGGCGGCAGCTTCTGTCGGCTTCTTAACCAAATCTTTCTGTTCCATTTTTTTATCCGTATGGTAGGGGGGTGTTACTCTTCGTCATTCTCCTCGTGGTGGCGGCCGTTGCGCTCTTTGGGCTTGCCGGCCAGCACGATGACAAATTCGCCTTTAGGCTCGTGTTCGCGGAAGTGTTCCAGCACTTCGGCGATGGTGCCGCGCACGGTCTCCTCGAACTTCTTGGTCAGCTCGCGCGAGACCGACACCTGACGCTCCTCGCCGAAGACCTCGGCAAATTGCTCCAGACACTTGACTATGCGGTAGGGTGATTCGTAGAAAATCATGGTGCGCTCCTCATCGACCATGCTCTGCAACTGTTTCATGCGTCCCTTCTTCTGGGGCAGGAAACCCTCGAAGCAGAATCTGTCACACGGGAAACCGCTCTGCACCACAGCCGGAATGAGTGCTGTGGCACCGGGCAGGGTCTGCACCTCGATGCCCTCCTCGACACAGGTTCTCACCAGCAGGAAACCCGGGTCGGAGATGCCCGGAGTACCGGCATCCGACACCAGAGCGGCGTCCTTGCCTGCGGCGATACTCTCGGCGACCATCTTCACGGTGCCGTGCTCGTTGAACTTGTGGTGCGAGCGGAGGGGTTTCTCTATGCCCAGATGCTTGAGCAGAAACGATGTGGTGCGTGTGTCCTCCGCGAGGATGAAATCCACCTCCTGCAACACCTTGATGGCGCGGAGGGTGATGTCGTCGAGGTTGCCGACGGGGGTCGGCACGATGTATAATTTAGACATTTAATTTATGGGGTTACGAAAATTTTCTCTCTAACAACTCTTCCAGGAGCTTTGCTCCATCGGAATTGGGGTTCCAGCTGAAATGTTCGGCAATGTAAATCAGACTGTCGTCCAACGACTCCATCTTGTTGAGGGTGGAGATGACGCGTTCGTATTCGTCACTGTCACCGCCGAAGAGGTCGTGAATCATCAGGAACTTGTCGTTGATGCCGATAGCCTTCATCAGGTCGGTGGTCCGGTCATTGCTGATGGCCTCCGACACGGTGTCGCGTGCTACCTGCATGCTGTCACCCAGGGTCTGCACATGGGCATTGATGACCTCACCCAAAACAGCACCTTCGTGTATCTCCTCGGTGCGGTAGAGGGGGTGTTCGTCCTCCAACTCCTCGTCTTCCATGTCTTCCTCGTCCTTGTGGGGCGTGATGACCGAGAAGGCGTCCTCATCGGAAAGTTCGTCTTCCTCCTCCTCGCTCTCCTCGTAGAGCTGCTCCACGGGTTGTGTGGCGGTCGGCTCGGCGGGCTGAACCTCGGGCTGGGGAGCAGCGGGAGCTTCAACGGGTGTTTCCGCTACCTCCTGCTCGGGGGTGTCGTGCTGGGGTTGTGCCTCCTCTTCCTTGACTTCCTCGTGCGAGGGGGCTTCTGCTGTGGGCGCAGGCTCAACAACAGGTGTCGGCTCTGCCACGGGCGCTTCAACGTGTGCAGGCTCGGCAGGGGCTTCCTCCTGCGAAGGAGTTGTCTCCTCGGGCTGTGCGGTCGCGGTGCTCACCTCGATGGCTGATGCTACCGAAATCACCTCGAAAGGCTCGTCATTGTCCTCGTAGTTGTCGTCACTCTTCTCGTCATAACCCGACATGTCGGTTGCCGGAGTGGCAGGCGCAGGCTCCGAAGCACTTTCCATGTCGTAGAGCGACAGGATAAGACGTTGCTTCTGCTTGTGAAGCTCCACGGGGTTGAGGGGTGCCTCTTCCTCCGACTTGAGGTGCTGTGCTTCTGCGTGCTCTGTAACAGGTGCTTGAGTGGGTTGAGCTTCAGCGATAACTTGAGGTGCCGGCTCTGAGTGAACAGGCTCGATGTGTATCGGCTCAACGGGGGCAGATGCTGTGTGCACCGGCTCCTCGTGCATCTCTGTGTGAGACATCTCCGTGTGGGGCTGCCCGGTCTCGATGCTCTGCGGAGCCGCGGGGGCAGGCGAGGGTATTGCTGCGGAGGGCTGAACCTCATGAGAGGGAGTCACCTCCACAATGTCGTCCGCGGTATCGGCTACCGAGGGCATGACGGGAGGTATGGGGGCGGAGTAGCTCTGCGGTGTGTCGTGCTGTGCGGCAGAGGGCGTGATGGCACGAATCTCTGTATGCTCGTCGGGGTAGCTGTGGGCGTAGTTCTTGCTGTTGTCCGTCTCCACACGCTTGGCCGAAAAACGCACCATGTCGTAGAGCGACATGAGTTTCTCGAGCACCAAATCGCGCTCGAGCGAGGGAATGGTGCGCTGATAGCTCCACTCGTCGACGATTTCCGCAATCTTGTGAGCTTCTCTCTGTATGGTTTTCAAATCCATAAGTCTGAAATTTTTTAGCGTCCAAAGATAATCCAAATTTTGCTTTCGGATTTGGTTTTCAGTGAACTTTCAGTAAAATTTTTATTATTTTTCCTTGCCGTTGTTCTCCTTCAGCAAGTCGCGAATTTCGGTGAGCAGACGCTCCTCGGCAGAGGGCTGGGGTGCGGGTTTGGGTGCGGCAGCCTCCTTCTCCTTCTTGCGGGTAATGCGCTGAATGGCAGAGATGAAGACGAAAATCGAGAATGCGATAATCAGAAAATCAACGGTGTTTTGCAAGAATTTACCATAGGCCAGCGACACTTCGGGCAGGGAGGCCTCCTCGGAAGCTTCGCGGATGACCCACTTCAAATCGGTGAAGTTGATACCTCCGATGACAGTACCTATCAGCGGCATGATGATGTCGTTGACCAGCGAGGTGACAATCTTACCAAATGCACCACCGATGATGACACCGACTGCCATATCCAACACGTTACCCTTCATGGCAAAAGCCTTGAAATCGGACAAAAACTTGCTCTTCATAGTTGTTTCTTTTTTTTGGGCGGTTAATAATTTTCCCATCAAAGGTAACGAATATCGGGGGTATTTTCAAGTAAAGCCACCGATTATTTAACGTATATTGTCCCTATATAGTATTTTAAGTGCGAAGAAGCACACCGAACCCTATAAAATTTGTATATTTGCATTTTGAAACGATAATTAGAGAAATATATGGCACTTCAATGCGGCATCGTAGGATTGCCCAATGTCGGTAAATCGACACTTTTCAACTGCCTGTCGAACGCTAAGGCGCAGGCGGCAAATTTTCCTTTCTGTACTATTGAACCCAACGTGGGTGTCATCACCGTGCCCGACGAGCGACTGATTCGTCTGGCAGAGATTGACAACCCCAAGCGTGTGGTTCCCACCACCATCGAGATTGTCGATATCGCCGGTCTTGTGAAGGGAGCTTCGCAGGGCGAGGGTCTGGGTAACAAATTCTTGGGTAACATTCGAAACACCAACGCGATAATCCACGTTCTTCGTTGCTTCGACAACGGCAATATCACCCATGTCGACGGTTCGATTGACCCCGTGAGAGACAAGGGTATCATCGACACCGAGTTGCAGCTCAAGGACTTGGAGACCATCGAGAACCGTCTGGCAAAGACCCAGAAGCAGGCCACTTCGGGTGGCGACAAGAACGCCAAGCGCACCGTGGAACTGCTTTTGCAGTACAAGTCACTGCTCGAGCAGGGTCTTTCGTGCCGCACATTGGAACTGGAGAAGGACGACAAGAAACTGGTTGCCGACCTCAGCCTGCTGACCGACAAACCCGTGTTGTATGTCTGCAATGTCGATGAGGCGAGTGCCGCTACCGGCAATGCCTACACCGAGGCGGTGAAGGAAGCCATCAAGGACGAGAAGGCCGAGATGCTGATTATTGCCGCTGCCACCGAGGCCGACATCGCCGAGTTGGAGGAGTACGAGGAGCGCAAGATGTTCCTCGAGGATTTGGGACTGAAGGAGTCGGGTGTTGCCCGTCTGATTAAGTCGGCCTACAAGCTGCTCAATCTGGAGACCTTCTTCACCACAGGTGCCGACGAGACCCGTGCATGGACCTTCTCGCGCGGTATGAAAGCACCCCAGACTGCGGGTATCATTCACACCGACTTCGAAAAGGGCTTCATTCGTGCCGAGGTCATCAAGTATGACGACTATGTGGAGCTGAAGTCGGAGAAGGCGTGCCGCGATGCCGGTAAAATCGGTATCGAGGGCAAGGAGTATGTCGTGCAGGACGGCGACATCATGCACTTCCTCTTCAATGTCTGATTGTCGGTCGCTCCACCGTTGATAGGTACGGAACATACAGAACCTTAAAAACAATAAGACCATGAAAACCAAACATTTCATCGTTGTGGGCTTTGCCCTCCTCTTGTGCGCTTACGTTTTGGGACGCGCCTACACTTATAAATATCGTTCGCAGGATACGATTGTGGTGACGGGACTCGGTGAAACGGAGTTTTCATCGGACCAGATTGTTTGGACGGGTTGCGTCACTGCCGAGTCATCGAACGTGGCTACGGGTTACGCACAGATTGAGTCGAGCAAAGCCAAGGTGCAGGCCTATCTTCGTGAGAAGGGTATTCCCGATACCGAGGTGGTCTTCGCCTTTGTCGATGTGAGCAAGACCTACGAGACGGTCTACACCGCCAACGGCAACTATGGCGGTCAGCGCTTCAAGGGCTACCAGCTGCGTCAGAACTTCACCGTGGAGTCGAAGCAGGTGGACCTCGTGGAGAAGGTCTCGCGCGAGATTTCATCGCTCATCGCCAAGGGTGTGTCGATTGAGGCCTACGCCCCCTCGTACTACTACACGGGGCTGGACACCATCAAACAGGGACTCATCGAACTGGCTTCGGCCGATGCGCGTGTGCGTGCCGAGAAGATAGGCGAAAATGCCGGCGCGAAGATTGGCCGTGTGGCATCGGCGCGTCTGGGCGTGTTCCAAATCACGGGTGCCAACACCAACGAGGATTTCTCGGCAGGAGGTTCGTTCAACACCTCGAGCCGTCAGAAGAAAGCCCGTATCACCATCAGAGTGGAGTACAGAATACGATAAGTGCCTTGCACTTCGCCGTGTGCGGAGCGAGGGTGCTGCAAAGCAAAAGAAAACGATTAATTAATTCACGATACAACGTGTCGTCCGTCTGTGGGTCAGGCGGACGATGCAATGTCTAAAAACGTAAAAAAACATGAAAAGACCTGTTCGCGTGCGTTTTGCACCGAGTCCCACGGGACCTCTTCACATAGGCGGTGTGCGTACTGCCCTCTACAACTACCTCTTTGCGCGCCAGCACAAAGGCACGATGATTCTTCGTATCGAAGACACCGACTCACAGCGTTTTGTCCCCGGTGCCGAGGACTACATCATGGAGTCGCTGAAATGGTGCGGTATCGAAATCGATGAGGGTGTCGGCGTGGGTGGTCCTCATGCTCCCTATCGTCAGAGCGAGCGCCGTGACCTCTATCTGAAGTATGCCCTCCAGCTCGTTGAGGCAGGCTGGGCTTACTATGCGTTCGACACTGCCGATGAGCTGAATGCTTTCCGTCAGGCTGCCGAGGCAGAGGGTAAGGCATTTGCCTACAACTATGAGGTGCGCGAGAAACTGCCTACCTCGCTGTCGCTCTCCGAGGAGGAGGTTAAGGCACGTATCGAGCGTGGCGACCAGTGGGTTATCCGTTTCAAGATGCCCGAGAACGAGTTGGTGGAGATGGACGACCTTATCCGCGGTCATGTGGAGGTGAACACCTCGACCCTCGATGATAAGGTGCTCTACAAGTCGGTGGACGCACTGCCCACCTACCACCTGGCAAATATTGTCGATGACCACCTCATGGAGGTGTCGCACGTTATCCGTGGTGAGGAGTGGTTGCCTTCGTTGCCCCTCCACTACCTGCTTTACAAGGCATTCGGTTGGAGCGACACACAGCCCGAATTTGCTCACCTGCCCCTGTTGCTGAAGCCTACGGGTGGCGGTAAGCTCTCGAAGCGTGACGGTGACAAGATGGGCTTCCCCGTCTTCCCTCTCTTCTGGAAATCGCCCGCTACCGGTGAGACCGCTCACGGCTACCGTGAGGACGGTTATTTCCCCGAGGCGTTCATCAATATGCTGGCTCTGCTGGGCTGGAACCCCGGTACCGAGCAGGAGATTTTCTCGATGCAGGAGCTGATTGACAACTTCTCGTTGGAGCGCGTTTCGAAGTCGGGTGCTCGTTTCCAGCCCGACAAGGCCAAGTGGTTCAACGCCCAGTATATGCACCACAAGAGCGATGCCGAGCTGGCAGAGTTGTACCAGCCCATCCTCAAGGAGCATGGCATCGAGGTATCTGATGAGCTGGCAGGCAAGGCAGCCGGCATTATGAAGGAGCGTGCTTCGTTCATCACCGATTTGTGGGATTTGACCTCGTTCTTCTTCGTGGCTCCCACCGAGTACGATGCCAAGCAGACCAAGAAGTATTGGAAGGGTGACAACCCCCGTATCCTCACCGAGGTGCGCGAGGTGTTGGCTTCCATCGATGACTTCTCGCTGGAGAACACCGAGAAGATTGTCCACGAGTGGATTACCGAGAAGGGTTACGGTATGGGTCAGGTGATGAATACCTTGCGTTTGGCATTGGTAGGTGCAGGTAAGGGTCCCGGTATGTACGATGTAACTTCGTTCATCGGCAAGGAGGAGACTTTGCGCCGTATCGACCATCTCTTGGCTAACCTTAAACCTTTAGAATAATGATTGAAATAGAACAACAGGTGTGGGGCGCGACTCCTGAAGGTGAGGCCATCATTCTCTACACCATGCGCAATGCATCGGGTGCCGAGGTGAAGGTGACCAACTTCGGAGCGGCGGTCGTATCTGTTCTCGTACCCGACCGCGATGGTAAATTAGCCGATGTGGCGTTGGGTTACAAGCACGCACAGGGCTACTTCCGTGACGGAGCTGCCAGTGGCAAGTCGGTGGGGCGTGTGGCCAACCGCATTGCCTTCGGCCGCATGACCGTCGACGGCAAGGAGTATAACTTGGAGGTCAATAACGGTGTAAACCACCTCCACGGTGGTACGGACAACTTCGCCAACCGCGCGTGGGAGAGCCGTGTGGAGACCAACCGCATCGCCATGGTACTGGTCTCACCCGATGGTGACCAGGGTTATCCCGGTGAGATGCAGGTGGAGGCGGTCTTCGACTTCGACGACGACAACTCGCTGGAAATCACCTACCGTGCGGCAAGCGACAAGACCACGGTGGTCAATCTGACCAACCACCTCTATCTCAACCTTTCGGGGGAGAATAGCGGTGATATTCTCGACCACGAGTTGCGTCTGAACTGCTCGGAGGTGCTGGAGATGAACGACAAGCAGATTCCCACGGGCAAGTTCCTCTCCGTTGAGGGCACACCCCAGGATTTCCGCACGTTCCGTTCGTTCCGTGGCGGTATCGACTCGGAGTTCAACCACATCCGTGACTTCCGCGGTTATGACCACCCCTTCGTTATCGAGGGTTGGAAAAAAGACATTTTGGGTGAGGCAGGCGAGTTGCGCGACCCCCGTTCGGGTCGTTGCGTGACCATTCTTACCTCGCAGCCCAGCGTGATGGTCTACACGGGTAACTGGCTCTCGTGCGGATGCCCCGAAACCAAGTCGGGCAGCCGCTATATCGACCACGCAGGTGTGGCCATCGAGTGTCAGAATTATCCCGATGCCGTGAACCACGACAATTTCCCCTCGCCGCTCTTGCAGCCCGGTGAAATATATTGTCAGAAGATTGTCTATCGTTTCGGTACATTCTGATTGAAGACATACCTATTAATGAAAGCGTCCGACCACATCGGGCGCTTTTGTTTTTTCGTGGGGTAGTGGCGCGTCTGCGGAGGAGATGAAAATTATAAAACACTAAAAAGAGGTCTCAAAATAGGATATTACACCTAAATGTTATATATTTGCGACCGAACTCTAAGGGGTGCCTTACTATCAGGCTGAGATTATACCCATTGAACCGGAGACGGGTAATGCCGAGACCGGGATGTCGCGTAATCTATATTAAGATACCCCTTTTCATTTATTAACTTTAAAGTTGAACACATGAAAAGGTTTTTACTACCCATTGCGGCGGTGGTAGCTTTTGCCAGCGCCAATGCTCAAAACGTGGAGAGCGATTCTCTGAAAATGTATGAACTCCAGGAGGTGGAGGTGACCGCAACGCGTGCCACCCGTTCGATGCCTACCGTCTATGAGAACTTGTCGAAGGAGTCGATTGCCAAGAACAACTACGGTATGGATATTCCTTCGGTGTTGGCACTCACCCCCTCGATGATTGCCACCAACGAGACAGGTATCGGTGTGGGTAACACTTCGATGCGTCTGCGTGGTACCGATGCCACCCGTCTGAATGTGACCATCAACGGTGTGTCGATGAACAACGCCGACTCTCACCAGATGTATTGGTACGATACTCCCGACCTGATTTCATCGGTCGGTACTATCCAGGTACAGCGTGGTGCCGGTATCTCGACCAACGGTACAGGTGCTTTCGGTGGTGCCATCAACATGACAACCGATGCCCTCCATACCGAGTTTGGCGGTGATGCCTCTTTCTCTTATGGCTCTTACAACACCAACAAACAGTCGGTACACATCTCTTCGGGTCTGCTGGGTGGCCACTGGACAGTCGATGCACGTATCTCGCACATCGCTTCCGACGGATATGTTGACCGCGGTGCCACCGACCTCAAGTCGTATATGTTGCAGGCTGGTTATTACAGTGGCAACACCATGCTGAAGTTCGTGTCGTTCGGCGGTAAGGCCAGAACCTACCTCACCTATCAGGGTGCCACAAAGGAGGAGATGGCCAAGTACGGTCGCCGTTACCACACTTCGGGTCAGTATGATATCTTCAGCCGTGACGGCGAGGGTAACATCGTCACCGACCCCAACAACTGGGACGAGCCTGTCGTAGCCGGCACAGCTTACTTCAAGGACCAAACCGACAACTACCTCCAGATTAACAACCAGATGATTCTCAACCATCAGATTAACTCGAAGTGGTCGATGAATGGTACTATCTTCTACACCTACGGCTACGGTTACTACCGTCAGTACAAGGGCAACAAGAAACTTCTGGAGTACTCTTTCCCCGATGACATCGCCTTTGACGCCAACGGCAAGGTGAGAGCCGACATCATCCGCAAGAAGGTGATGCAGAACCACCTGGCGGGTGTCAATGGTGCCATGCACTACAACATCGAGAACCTCGACCTCTCGTTCGGTGGTTCTTACAGCTACTACACCTGCCCTCACTGGGGTACATTCGGTTGGGTAGCAGGTCTGACTCCCGACCAGTATGCCAACCGCCGTTGGTATGACAACGACGCCACCAAGCACGACGGCAACATCTTCGCACGTGCCAACTGGGAGGTCGTTGACGGTCTTCGTCTCTTCGCCGACCTTCAGTTCCGCGCCGTATCTTACGAGGCTTCGGGTGTCAATGACAACTATGTAGACAACCTGAAGGCCATGCAGCCTATCTCGGTGGACAAGAACTACTACTTCTTCAATCCCCACGTAGGTATCAGCTACAACCTCGCAAAGCGTCACAACTTCTACTTCTCGTTCTCGATTGCACAGAAGGAGCCTACACGTGGCGACTTCACCGACCGTTATATGTTCGAGATGCTCTCGGAGAAGAGCTACCCCTCGTCGGAGAAGATGTTTGACTATGAGTTGGGTTACACCTACACAGCACCCCGTTTCTCGGCAGGCATCAACTTCTACTACATGAAGTATGACAACCAGCTTGTTCCCACCGGTCACATCAATGCCGATTTCGATGCACTGAACGACAACGTGAAGGACAGCTACCGTCGTGGTATCGAGTTGTCGGCTGCGGTGAAGGCTACCGACTGGTTTACAGCTTCTGCCAACGCGACATTCAGCCAGAACCGCGTGGAGAACTATGTGCACCGTGTACTGTTGAGCGAGAACTGGGAGCCCGTGGAGTACATCGACACCAATATGGGTACTACCCGTCTGGCTTTCTCGCCCAAGACCATTGCCAATGTCAATCTCGACTTCCACCACAAAGGATTCGAGGCTATCTTCAACACCCAGTATGTCAGCCGTCAGTACTTCTCGAACTATGAGAACCGCGAGCTGATGCTCGACCCCTACTGCGTGACCAACCTCAATCTGGGTTACACCCTCAAGACCAAGATGGCTCGCAGCGTACGTTTCGGTGTGATGATTTACAACCTCTTCGACACCGAGTACGAGAGCAACGGTTACGGTTATTCGTCAGCCGAGAAGAATGACGGTAAGGTCGAGATTTCGAACACCGCTTACTACTTCGCACAGGCTCCCATCAACGTGATGGCCAACCTGACCGTGAAATTCTAATCCTTTAGTTCGCTGACGATGGATTGGTCACTGATTTTGCAGATTACGGGCATCGTACTCGGACTGCTCTACCTTTGGTTGGAATATAAGGCCGACATCCGATTGTGGATTGTGGGTCTCGTCATGCCGATGGTGCACGGTACGCTGTATTTCGAGAAGGGACTCTATGCCGACTTCTCCATGCAGCTCTACTATGTGCTGGCCGGTCTCTATGGCTGGCTGATGTGGTGCAAGAATGCCGCGCGACATGAGGACAATACGCAGCAAAGCATCGACATCGCCCACACGCCGTGGCGGATTGTGCCTGCGCTGGTGGGTGTCTATGCCGTGGCACACGTGGGCATCTATTTCTTCCTCACGGAACTGACCAACAGCACTGTGCCGTTTTGGGACTCCTGCTCAACGGCACTCTGCATCGTGGCCATGTGGATGCTCTCGCGCAAATATGTCGAGCAGTGGCTGGTGTGGTTGGTGGTCGATGCCATCTCGGTAGGACTCTATGTTTATAAGGGAATTCCCTTCACCGCAGGCCTCTATCTGCTCTATTGTGGACTGGCCGTAGCAGGCTATCTGCGCTGGCTGAAGCAGGTGAAGCGATAAATTCCTGTCCGTATATTAAAAGGACGGTCTGTCAATGCAGACCGTCCTTTTTTTTTTGTGCCCTGTCGGAAAGGTTGGAAAGAGGGTGGGCGAGTCGTGTCGCTGCGCCTGCGCCTGCCTTTTGCGCGTTTTTGTCGCACGTTCCCTCCTTGTTGAGGACTTGCCTTTGGCTATTATTTCGGGTGAAATATGCGGCCATTACGCTCCAAAAACAGCCTGCCGATAATCCTCTCTCCCCAATGTATGGTTGGGGGCTGTCCCCGCCATGCAAACATATATCCTCCTCCGTCCGAGTCCGGGCTATGCCCATAAAAAAACCGGACGCCCAAAGGCATCCGGTCGGATATGGAGTAGATGATTTCCTACTTGTTGATTTTAGCCCACGAGTCTTTGAGGGTGACGGTGCGGTTGAATACCAGATGTTCGGGTGTCGAATCGGTATCGGGGCAGAAGTAGCCCACGCGCTCGAACTGCACGGCCTGACCCACGGGAATCTCCTTGAGCGAAGGCTCGAGGTAACCCTTGATTTTGACCATCGATTCGGGGTTGAGGTTGTCCTCCCAAGTCTGACCCTCCTCGCAATCGTCGGGGTTCTCCTTGGTGAACAGGGGGTTGAACAGACGAACCTCTGCCTCTACGGCATCCTTTGCCGATACCCAGTGGATAACGCCCTTCACGCGACGACCGTCCGACGAAGAACCGTTGCCCGACATGGGGTCGTAGGTACAACGCAACTCGGTGATGTTGCCCTCGGCGTCCTTGATGACCTCCTCACACTTGATGAGGTAGGCGTAGCGCAGACGAACCTCGCCACCCGGACGCAGACGGAAGAACTTCTTGGGAGGCTCCTCCATGAAGTCGTTTCTGTCGATGTAGATGACCTTTGAGAAGGGAATCTGACGTGTGCCGGCAGCCTCGTTCTCGGGGTTGTTGATGGCCTCGAACATCTCGGTCTTGCCCTCCTCGTAGTTGGTAATCACCACCTTCAGGGGATCGAGAACCGCCATACGACGCTCTGCCACCTTGTTCAAATCCTCTCTTACGCAGAACTCCAACTTGCCGAGGTCGATGATGTTGTCACGCTTGGCAACACCCACCATCTCTGCGAAGTTACGTACCGATGCGGGGGTGTAGCCCTTACGGCGCAGTGCGCAGATGGTCGGCATACGGGGGTCGTCCCAGCCCATTACGGCACCCTCCTGCACGAGTTTCAGCAGCTTACGCTTCGACATCATGGTGTAGGTGAGGTTCAGACGGGCAAACTCATACTGGTGCGAGGGATAGATATCCAACGCCTTGATGAACCAGTCGTAGAGGGGACGGTGAACGTCGAACTCCAATGTACAAATCGAGTGGGTAATCTTCTCAATCGAGTCGCTCTGACCGTGTGCGTAGTCGTACATGGGGTAGATGCACCACTTGTTGCCGGTGCGGTGATGCTCGGCGTGGATGATACGATACATGATGGGGTCACGGAAGAGCATATTGGGGTGTGCCATGTCAATCTTGGCACGGAGTACCTTCTCTCCGTCTGCAAATTCGCCGTTTTTCATACGTACGAAGAGGTCGAGGTTCTCCTCCACGGAGCGGTCTCTCCAGGGCGAGGGTGTACCGGGAACCGACACGGTACCGCGGTTCTCGCGAATCTGCTCCTGAGTCTGGTCATCGACGTATGCCAGACCCTTCTTGATCATCACGATGGCCCACTCATAGAGCTGGTCGAAGTAGTCCGAAGCATAACGCTCCTGTGCCCAGTCGAAACCCAACCAGTGAATGTCCTTCTTGATGGAGTCTACATACTCGGTGTCCTCCTTCACGGGGTTGGTGTCGTCGAAACGCAGGTTACACTTGCCGCCGTACTTCTTCGCCAGACCGAAGTTGATGCAAATACTCTTTGCATGACCGATGTGGAGATAGCCGTTGGGCTCGGGCGGGAAGCGGGTCTGTACACGGGGTTCGCCATTGGCGATAGACGCTTCGATAATCTCTTCGAGGAAGTTCAATGACTTCTCTCGTGTTTCGTTATTTTCGTTTGCCATAATGTATATGTTTTTGCTTTATTTCTTACCAATCTTGAAGAGCTTTTCGATATTGACCGAGAGCTTGACCATCTGCTGTGTGCCGAGACCTGTACCGTCGTAGTGGAAAATCATACCTGCCTCGACAGCCATTGTGCCTTTGAAGAATTTGCGGTCATAGCCCACAAACGTGCGATTGTAGACGTGCTCGGTGGTCGAGTAGAACGACTCGCCGGCGTAGAGACCGTCCTGACCATAGGTCAGCTGCAAACCCTCATCGGCGATGAAGTGGCGCAGGGGCTGGAGGTTCTTGCCCAGGTAGAGGTTGTTCTCCAATACCACACCCCATTTGGTCATGCGGAAGTCAATCTGACATCCGGCGGGCTTCTTCCATTCGTGGTCTACGCTGCGGCCTCTCTGGGGGGCGAACAGCAGACCGGTGCGGATGTCGAAGTCGAAGTAGGCGTTGAACTCCCAACCGATATAGGGATTGACCAGCAGATTGTCGGTCACATTTTCGTTGTCTTTTCTACCTGCGAAGTGGAACATCGAGAAGGCGTAACCCATGTAGAAACCCTTGTCGATGGTGTATCGTCCTGCCGATATGATGCGGAACATCTCTCTCGACTCGTGGGAATACATACCCTCCCAGTCGATGGCAATCTCGGCGTAGGTGTTGCGACGCTCGGTCGATTTATACTGACCCATGAAACCCGAAATGCGGTTGTGGTAGTAGGCTACCGAGTCGCTGAAGAAAGCCGCACCGTAGGAGCCCATCAGTGCCTTGCGGTCGAAGATACCGGCATTGGCCTGAACATTCTTGGTGTTGAACTGGTAGTACATCACGGGGCGTACCTTCGAAAGGAATTCCGTGTCGTCACCAAAGTTCTGCAAGAGGTCGACACCGAAAACCAAGCGGTTTTTCTGTTGCCACTGCACACCTACCATGGGGGTCAGGCGTGCGCTGAAGAGTGTCTGGGACTCGTTGAAGTCGTTATTGGCATACTCGCGGTTGTCGAAACGTGTCGAGAAGTCGGCACCTACAATAATTTTCTGCGCTTGTGCGCTGATTGCCACACACACAACGGCGGCAAGCAGGATAATCTTTTTAAAAGACATAGTATTATTTGCGGTTTTGAACTCACAAAAATACGTAAAATATTTTTTATTTGCTTAATTTTGACCCGAAATAACCAACAGATAAAAGATTATGCGCAAGATAACCAATGAAGAGTTACACCGTCCCACGGCGGAGGAGTATGCCCATGTAGAGAAAATGCCCGTCACCGTGGTGCTGGACAATGTTCGTTCGCTGCAAAATGTGGGTGCTTTTTTCCGCACCGCCGATGCTTTTGCCGTGGAGCGTATCCTGCTGTGCGGCATCACCGCCACACCGCCCAACCGCGACATTCACAAGACGGCGTTGGGTGCTGAGATGACCGTGGAGTGGAAGTATTACGCCACGACCAACGAGTGTGTCGAGCAGCTCAAGGCCGAGGGCTACACCATTCTCTCCATCGAGCAGGTCGAGGGGGCAAACATGTTGCAGCATTTCGAGAGCGAGGCCGACAAACGCTATGCGCTGGTCTTCGGTAACGAGGTGCTGGGCGTGGCGCAGGACATTGTGGATATGTCGGACGGTGCGATAGAGATTCCGCAGGCAGGTACCAAGCACTCGATTAACGTGTCGGTGTCGGGCGGCGTGGTGCTGTGGTCGTTCTACCGCGACTTCCTGTTGCGCAAATAGAAGGATTGTGCATCGTGGCAGAGAATCGGTCAAGTCGCGGTCGAAAAATTATAGATATGTGAAAAGACCGCGAGAAGAAAGCTATTGCCGAGAAGATGATTTGCCAGTGAAATAACAGATTTACAGCGGTCTGAAAATCTGCGGGTCGGGCGAGATGGAGAGTTGAAACTTAATAAATTTCGCCGCCCCGTTTTTTTTATGTATGTTTGTGTCGCTAAACAGAAAAACAACAAAAAATGTCAGTAGAAAGTACTGTAAGACCCGTAACGACATCTCGTCTTGCGGAGATGAAGCAGAATGGTGAGAAGATTTCGATGATAACTTCTTATGATTTCTCGATGGCAAAAATTGTCGATGCCGCAGGTATCGACATTATTCTTGTCGGAGATTCTGCTGCCAATGTCATGGCAGGTTATGAGACTACACTCCCCATCACTCTCGATATGATGATTTACCACGGCCGTTGTGTCACTCGTGCCGTGAAACGTGCCTTTGTGGTGGTCGATATGCCTTTCGGCAGCTATCAGGGCGACCCGAAGCTGGCTTTGGCATCGGCTGTGCGTATCATGAAGGAGACCGAGGCCGACGGCGTGAAGCTGGAGGGTGGCATCGAGGTGCTGGAGTCCATCAAGATGATTACTGCTGCGGGTATCCCCGTGATGGGTCACCTCGGACTCACTCCCCAGTCCATTCACAAGTTCGGCACCTATGGCGTGAGAGCCAAGGGCGATGCCGAGGCCGACAAGCTGATTCACGATGCACAGCTGTTGAGCGATGCAGGTTGCTTCGGTATCGTGCTCGAGAAGATTCCTTCGGCTCTGGCTACACGTGTCACCAAGGAGGTTCCCGTGCCGGTGATTGGTATCGGTGCAGGTGCAGGTACCGATGGTCAGGTGCTGGTCGTTCACGATATGCTGGGCATCAACAAGGGCTTCTCGCCCAAGTTCCTGCGCCGCTATGCCGACCTTCACACCATCATGACCGAGGCCGTGGAGCACTACATCGACGATGTGAAGTCAGGCGACTTCCCCAACGAGAACGAGTGTTATTAATATAGTGTGTGCCACGCCCGTGGCGCGGAAAACGATGAAGAGGTGACCCTCCCGAAAAGGATGGTCACCTCTTCTTTTTTATGCGCACGAGTGGGGAAGACGAGGGTGACACAGCGGTGGCAGACTGCAATTTCTCCCCTTTGATTGACAGTTGTTCCCGATGTGGGGCGAGGGGCTTGTAAGGTGAAAAGAGATGCACTATATTTGCCGAAAAATAACACACTTACATTATGCTTTATTCGATACTTCTTGTCTATCTGGTCGTGGCGTTTTTCTTCCCCGTGGTGGGGTGGCTCGCCTTCATTTGTATGATTGCACCCGTGGCGGTGTCTGTCTACAAAGGCCGTTACTGGTGCGGTAATTTCTGTCCGCGCGGCAGCTTCTACGACCGTCTGATTTCGAAAATATCACGCAAGAAAACCATACCTTCGTTTCTGCGCAAGGTGCAGTTCCGTATCTTCATGGTGCTGTTCATTTTCACCATGTTCGGCGTGCAGATGTATCTGGCGTGGGGCGACTGGGCGAAGATGGGCGGTGTGTTCTGGAACATCATTTTCGTGACCACCATCGTGGGTATCGTGCTGGGCTACCTCTATTCGCCCCGTGCATGGTGCACTTTCTGCCCGATGGGTTCGCTTTCTGCCTGGGTTGCGCCCCGAAAGGCGAAACCTTCGTTCGAAAATATCCACGTTTCTGATTCCTGCGTGCTGTGTCGCAAATGTGCCAAGGTCTGCCCCATGCAGCTGAAGCCCTACGAAGACAAGGGTGTCGTGGCAGGAATGATGGACCCCGACTGTATCAAGTGTGGCGTTTGCATTCCCAAGTGTCCCAAAAACTCGATTACAATGACAAAATAATAGAAGGAAGATAGGATTTTTTGATTGTTCGGAAAGGAGTCGTCCCTTATGGGGGCGGCTCTTTCTGTTTTGTGGGGGCTGTTTTCGGGGCTTTCTGTTTTGAGAACTGCTCTCTTTTTTTTGCCACGCCCGCCCAATGCTCCGAATAAAAAAAGAGAAGCGCAAGGCAATGGGACGAACCTCGTGCCTTGCGCTTTTCGTATAGGTTGAGAACTTCTGCGCTAACAATATATATAGGTATGGAGTCGGACAGATGTCCCCCTGCTATTCGGGAACATCGACGATGGTCAGCTCGATGCCCATGTCTTCAATCTGTGCGGCAATGAGCGGCGAGATGTGCGAGTCGGTGATGATGTGATTGACCTCCTCCATGTCGGCAATCTTGCTGAATCCGCGACGACCGAACTTCGAGGAGTCTGCCAAAACGATGGTCTTCTGTGCCGCCTCAATCATCACGCGGTTGAGACTCGCCTCCATCATGTTGGTGGTGGTGATGCCGAAATCGAGGTCGATGCCATCGACTCCGATAAAGAGCTTGCTGCACGAGAAGTCGGTGAGTGCCTGCTCTGCGTACTTGCCCACTACCGAACGGCTGCTGTGACGCACGACACCGCCCAGGAGAATGATGTCGATGTTGCGGTCGTTGCTCAGTGTGTTCGCCACTTCGAGCGATGCGGTGATGACGGTGAGCTTGTCGGTGGCGTGGATACAGCGAGCCAGGGCGTGGAGCGTTGTACCCGAAGCGATGATAATCGAATCCTTGGGGGTGATGAGTGCCGCCGCGCAGTTGCCGATGAGATCCTTCTCCTTGGCGAAGAATTTCTCCTTCTCGCTCACGTTGCGGTTATTAATATAGGGGTCGATGAGTATCGCTTTGCCGTGGGTGCGGTAGAGCTTCTTGGCGCGCTCCAACTCGGTGAGGTCTTTGCGTATGGTCACTGACGACACGTTGAGGCTGTCGGCCAAATCTGTAACCAGAATGGAACTTTTCTGTTCGAGCAGATTTAATATTAGCGTGTGTCTCTCTTCTTTAGTCATAATATAATAGTGTAGGGTTATAGACATTGCAATGTACACATTATTTGTCAACTCTCTAAATTTTCGGGCGAAAAAATGCAGGTGAAACGAAATGTTTTTTCGTAAGTTTATTTTTAAAATTTATTATCAACTATCGTTTCAGCCTTTAAATTTTCCTTTTGGAGCTAAAATTTGCATTATGAAGCAAAATTTCTTCGAAAAAGTTTCGTTGTTTGAGAAAAAGTATATACTTTTATTTCGAAATAAAACAACAATGTATTTTTATAGTGAAATATTGTCCTCCGAAACGACAATATTTGGACTGCAAAAGTTATAAACAAACGGAAATGAAACCAATTCGAAAGGAGAATGAATTTGATGTGATTATCGTTGGTGGCGGCATCACCGGTGTCGGTACCGCCCGCGATTGCGCGCTTCGCGGATTGAAGGTTCTTCTGCTGGAGCGATTCGATTTCGCCACGGGAGCAACGGGACGCAACCACGGTCTGCTGCACAGTGGTGCCCGCTATGCGGTGACCGATGCGGAGTCGGCTTCGGAGTGCATCAAAGAGAATATGATTCTGCGCCGTGTGGCTCGTCATTGTGTCGAGGAGCATGACGGACTCTTTATCTCGTTGCCCGAGGACGACATCAACTATCAGAAGACCTTTGTCGAGGCCTGCCTCAAAGCCGGCATACGTGCCGATATGATTGACCCCCGCGAGGCTCGAAGATTGGAACCTTCGGTCAATCCCACACTTATCGGAGCTGTGCGTGTCCCCGACGGTTCGATTGATCCTTTCCGTTTGTCGACCGCCAACGTCATCGATGCACGCGAGCACGGTGCCGTGGTGAGAACTTACAGCGAGGTGGTGGGGCTGATTCGTGACGGACAGCGCGTTGTCGGTGTAACCGTCTTCAACCACCGCACGCATCAAACCGAGAATTTCTATGCACCGCTGACCATCAATGCCGGCGGTATTTGGGGACACGGCATCGCCGCCAAGGTGGGTGTACGTGTCGATATGTTCCCGGCAAAGGGTTCGCTGCTGATTTTCGGCCACCGTGTCAATAACATGGTGCTGAACCGTTGTCGCAAACCCGCCAATGCCGATATTCTCGTGCCGGGTGATACGGTCTGTGTCATCGGTACCACATCGAGCCGCGTGCCTTTCGAGGAGTGCGACAACCTCTCGGTGACTGCCGATGAGGTCGATCTCCTGCTGGGTGAGGGTATGAAACTTGCACCTGCGCTGGGGACAACACGTATCTTGAGAGCCTACGCCGGTGTGCGTCCTCTCGTGGCTGCCGACAACGACCCCTCGGGTCGAAACATCAGCCGCGGTATCGTCCTCATGGACCACGCCGCACGTGACGGTGTTGAGGGCTTCGCCACCATCGCGGGCGGTAAGCTGATGACCTACCGTCTGATGGCGGAGTGGGCAACCGACCTCGCCTGCCGCAAGCTGGGCGTTGACAAGAAGTGCGTCACGATGACCGAGCCGCTGCCCGGTTCGCGTGAGGAGGAGGTGAAGTCCACGGCACGCCACCACGACATGAAACCCCACGTGGAGGCCACGGAGTTCTATCGCCACGGCGAGCGCGCTTCGATGATTGACGCACGCAACGACTTGGACACCAGTCTGGTGTGTGAGTGCGAGGGCGTGACGGTCGGCGAAATCAACTACGCCGTCAAGGAGTTGCACGTTCATTCGCTGATCGACCTCCGCAAGCGTACCCGTCTGGGTATGGGTACCTGTCAGGCGGAGATGTGCGCCTGCCGTGCTGCCGGAATCATGGGTGAAGCCCTCGGTTGCGAACATAACGCACAGGAAGACCTCCGAAGTTTCCTCAATGAACGCTGGAAGGGTGTTCGCCCCGTGGCTTGGGGCGACACGTTGCGCGAGACGGAGTATTCGCAGTGGGTCTATAATGCTGTTTGTGGAATGGAATAAAATTGCTGTTCAATGAAATTTGATACTATCATCATCGGAGGAGGTCTGTCGGGACTCTCATGTGCCCTGCGTTTGCAGGCTGCGGGTCGTCAGTGTGCCGTGATTTCGGCAGGACAGAGTTCTCTCCATTTCTCATCGGGTTCGTTCGACTTGCTGGGCCTGCGTGCCGACAAGTCGGAGGTGGAACATCCGCTGGACGAGGTGAAGCATCTCGGTGAGATGCACCCCTATCATAAGTTGGGCGACAGCCTGTCACACTATGCCGCTTTGGCAGAGTCTCTGCTTCCGCAGTGGGGTATTCGTGTGAAGGGCACTTCGTCGCAGAACCACTACCGCTACACCCCCATGGGTACACTGCGCCCCACATGGCTCACCTTCTCGGAGATGGCCACGGCGGAGTCGAAGACCCGAAAGTTGGGCGACAAGGTGCTGGTGGCCAACTTCCCCGGTTTTCTCGATTTCAATACATCGTTTGTGATAGAAGCGCTCCGTAAGCAGGGCTCGCAGTGCGAGGTGACACTCCTCGATATGGAGTCGGTCAATCGCTTGAGAGTCAGCTCTACGGAGATGCGTGCCTCGAATATCGCCAAGGTCTTCGAGTCGCCCGAAGCACTCCGCGAACTGATTGAAAGACTCAATCATGTCGCTGCGGGCTACGATTGCGTGGTGCTGCCTGCCGTCTTCGGATTCTCGGATGCCGATTTGGCTGCGCAAATCGAAAAGGAGGTACACACCAAGGTGGCTTTCATGCCCACGATGCCCCCCTCGGTGGCAGGTATTCGCACACAGAAGCAGCTGCGCACACAGTTTGAGCGCATGGGCGGAACTTTTATTCTCGGTGACGAGGTGGTGAAAGCCGACATCGAGAACGGTAAGGTGAAGAAGATTTACACCCAGAACCACGGCGATATGGGCTTCACGGCAGAGAATTACGTGCTGGCCACGGGTCACTTCATGAGTGGCGGTCTGGTGGCAGGTACACAGAGTGTCTGCGAGCCGATTTTCGGAAGTGATGTCTACTACCTGGGTAATCGTGACGAGTGGTTCGACAAGGATTTCTTCCGCAGTCAGAACTATTCTACATTCGGCGTGCAGACCGATTCGCACTTCAAGGTGTTGTTCGGAGGTCAGCCCTCCGCCAACCTCTACGCCGCAGGTTCGGTGTTGTGCGGTGCGGACGCCATGCACGAATTGTGTGCCGCAGGAGTGAGCCTCCTCACGGCTTTGAGTGTCGCCGATGAGATTTTAAAATAGGAAGGGAATAAAATGAATACAACAAACGATAACAATTTCGAACAGTGTCTGAAGTGTTCGGTGTGTACGGTCTACTGCCCCGTGCTGGAGGTCAATCCCCTCTATCCGGGTCCCAAGCAGGCCGGCCCCGATGGTGAGCGTTTGCGTCTGAAGGGCGGCGCTTTCTATGACGAGGCGTTGAAGTACTGTCTCAACTGCAAGCGTTGTGAGGTGGCCTGTCCTTCGGGAGTGAAGATTGGCGACATCATTCAGCTGGCAAAAATCAAGTACAGCAAGAAAAAGCCCGGACTCAGAGAAAATATGTTGGCCAATACCGATTTCATGGGTTCGCTGGCCACCAAGATGGCACCCGTGGTCAATCTGTCGGTCGGTCTCAAACCCGTGAAGCTGGCGATGGACGCCCTCTTCAAGATTGATGCCCACCGCACCTTCCCCAGCTACGCCTCGCAGACCTTCGAGTCGTGGTTCAAGAAGAATGCCGCCGACAAACAGGACGCCTTCCCCCATCATATCACCTTCTTCCACGGTTGTTACATCAACTACAACTACCCGCAGCTGGGTCGTGATATGGTCAAGGTGCTCAACGCACTGGGCTATGGCGTGCACCTGATGAAGAACGAGAAGTGCTGCGGTGTGGCGCTCATGTCGAACGGACTCGTCGAGAAGGCGAAGCGTCAGGCAGAGGGTAATATCGAGAATATCCGTCACTCGGTCAAGGACGAGCATCGTGAGGTGATTGGTGCTTCATCGACCTGCGTCTTCACCATGCGTGACGAATATCCCCACGTGCTGGGTGTCGATAACGCCGATGTGCGTGACAGCATCTCGATTGCCACACGTTTTATCTATCGTCTTCTGGACGAGGGTAAGGCGCAGCTCAAATTCCGCGAGGATTATAAAGCGAAAATCGCCTACCACACCCCCTGCCACATGGAGAAACTCGGCTGGGGCATCTACTCGACCTTGCTGTTGAAAATGATTCCCGGTGTGGAACTGACCATTCTGGAGTCGCGCTGCTGCGGTATCGGAGGTACTTACGGTTTCAAGAAAGAGAACTACGCCACCTCACAGGCCATCGGTGCGCCCCTGTTCCGTCAAATCGACAACTCGGGAGCGGATTTCGTTGCCACCGACTGCGAGACCTGCAAATGGCAGATTGAGATGTCCACCTCGCTGAAGGTGAAACACCCCATTTCCATCCTTGCCGAAGCGTTGGATGAAGAGGAAACGAAGCATTTAAATTTACGATAAAAAACTAAAAACTTACAAACGAAATCATTTTTGCAGATATTTC
>RCNH01000094.1_pt1 | contig 40469 bp, 35 predicted proteins | sample 2041161 | NCBI WGS metagenome assembly RCNH01 (sample SAMN09708215, study PRJNA481090) | Feces metagenome, whole genome shotgun sequencing project. | biome: feces | host: Leptonychotes weddellii | place: Antarctica: Sion Island | collected 2010-03-01 | reverse complement strand
ATGGAGGGGTATGTGTGGGATTACTCTGCATATCCCCCAAATTCCGAGGAGAATCCTTAAAAACAAGATAATTATAAAAAAATAGAAAAAAGGTATTGACATATTCTGAATATGTGATATAATTCATCTTGTTCCGCGGGTGTAGCTCATCCGGTAGAGCGCCACCTTGCCAAGGTGGAGGTAGCGAGTTCGAGCCTCGTCACCCGCTCCATAAAACCAGGTCACAGATTGTGACCTGGTTTTTTTATGCAGCGCCAGGGTTTGACATTCTGCCCGCAAAAATGTATACTATAGGAAGTTGCATGAAATGGGATTGCACCACTGACGTATGAATCTTCTAAGAGAAAGGATGGGGACAGGCTTGCTGACAGAAAGAAACACACTGATTCAAATTGCGGATTTATTCAAAGCCTTTGGCGATCCAACCAGAGTTCAGATCCTGTCTTTGCTGCTGGATCGGGAGATGTGTGTCAGTGAAATTACGGAAGGTGTCGCCTTGACACAAAGTGCCATTTCCCATCAGCTGCGGATTTTAAAGCAGATGCATCTTATTAAATACCGCAGAGAGGGGAAGAACATCCTCTATTCTCTGGCGGACGATCATGTGCGGACTATTTTGCAAATGGGCCTGGAGCATGTGCTGGAATAAAGCTGCCTACGGCAGGAAGTACGATAAAACTTCCTGCCGTGTTCTTTTTGTGCTGGTCACACCAAATTCGGTACGGATTGTGTCTAACGATTCTTTGCATATCCTGTGATATTCTTCTTGTTTCCCTTTTTTTGGAGGAAAGTTTCCGATTATAATGGGGTTACTTTTGCGGAAAGGTTGGAATTGGAAGATGAGAAGGGGCATGCTACTGTTAATTGGGTTTACCGCTGGACTGGGGATATTTGTTTTGATGATTGGCAATATGCTGGGGATGGAATGTTCTTCAAACAAGTCGAAAGTGGCACTTTCCGTGGGGGCTGACCATGTGGTTCCCGGTCCTGCTCAGCCTGTGGAAACACTGGAAACAGCCGATTTGACGCTCCCGTATTGCATTCCCGGCACGACATTGGTTGCGGAGAATTTGGTTCAGTATGAAGGGGGCTTTCTGGAGGATGGCACAAATGACGAAGTTGTAAATGTTGTGGGGCTTGTGTTGCGGAATAGGGGAGAGCAGATGATTCACTCAGCCAGGGTCATTTTAGAGAAAGGGACCCTGCAGCTTGCCTTTCAAGCCACATATATTCCGCCTAATACATCTGTATTAGTACTGGAAAGTGACCGCAAGAAGTGCATCGATCAGACATTCACCAATTGCAGCGGGTGGCAGACCGGAGAAAAAGGACGATGGCTTGATGAAGATCAGATCAAGATAGAGGCTGTCGGAATGGGAACCCTGTGCCTTACGAATTTAAGCACGGAAACCCTCGAGGATGTGACAGTGTGCTATAAAAACTATTTGGAACACAGCCAGATGTATGTAGGAGGGATCACGAATCGCTGTTATGTGGGGAGCATAGAGCCGGGACAGCGGATGGAAATCAAGCCCTATCACTATGCCAGAGGATACACGAAGATCCTGGGCGTCACAAGCCAGTAAAAAAGCAGGCGTACAATTCTGTACGCCTGCTTCACTATTAAAGCACTTTGGATAAAAACTCCTGAAGACGGGGATTCTGGGGGTGTTCAAAAATATCGGTTGGTGTTCCCTGCTCCACGATTTTTCCCTCATTCATAAAAAGGATGCGGCTGCCAACTTCTCTGGCAAAGCCCATCTCGTGAGTGACAACAACCATGGTCATACCGGATGCTGCCAGCTCTTTCATTACATCCAGAACCTCACCCACCATCTCGGGGTCCAGAGCGGAGGTAGGTTCGTCGAACATCATGACCTTAGGATTCATAGCCATGGCCCGCACAATGGCGATACGCTGCTTCTGACCGCCTGAGAGCTGATTGGGGTAGCTGTCTGCCTTTTCTTCTAAGCCGACCCGGCGCAGCAGCTGCAGGGCCAGCGCATCTGCTTCAGCCTGGCTCATGCGTTTCGTGCGGACAGGGGCCAGGGTGATGTTTTTACGGATGGTCATATTGGGAAACAGGTTAAAATGCTGAAATACCATTCCCATCTGGCGGCGAACCTGATCGATATCTGTTTTGGAGTCCGTAAGCTCGGTGCCTTCAAAGCGGATGCTGCCGGAGGTAGGTTCTTCCATCAGATTTAGGCAGCGCAGAAACGTGGATTTACCGGAGCCGGAGGGCCCAATCACCACAACCTTTTCGCCGGGGCGGATGTGCTCAGAGATGTTATCCAGTACCAGATGATCTCCGAAAGACTTTGTGAGATTTTTAATGGTGATCACTTTGACGCAGCCTCCTTTCGAGCTTTGTTTGCATCCAGGTAAAGAGAAGTACCATGACTAAGTAAATTGAGGCGGTTCCCAGCAGGGGGAACATCTGCTCAAAGGTTCTGGTGGAGATTGCGTTTGCTGCATAAACCAGCTCTTTTCCGCCGATGGTGTAGATGAGGGCGGTATCTTTGAGCAGTGTGATAAATTCGTTGCTTAAAGCAGGGAGAATGGTCTTAAAGGCCTGGGGGATCACAATAAAGCGCATAGTATCCATATAGTTGAGACCCAGGGAGCGGCCTGCCTCGGACTGACCGGGATCCAGAGACATGAGACCTCCACGGATGATCTCCGATACATAGGCACCGGAGTTGATGCCCAGAGTAAGAGCGCCCACTGCGTTATAGTTTCTGCTGGACTTGAAGATAACAAAGCCCATAATGAGAAGCTGTACAATCATTGGGGTGCCACGGATGATTGTCACATAAATTTGGCAGATCTTATTGATAAATCCCAGCAGAATGTTCCGTTTTCCTAGCCGCTGCTGATCGTGAGCAGACCGGATGACGGCTACCATGACACCCAGAAGGATACCGATTACAAGGGCCAGGGCGGTGACCATCAGGGTCCGTCCTGCACCCTCTAAATATTGCTTCCAGCGATCTGCTTCAATAAAGGCCTGATAGAATTTTACATAACCTTCCTGCCAGAAGGGAAGATCCATGCCGGCACGCATGAGCTCTTGCCACTGCATGTATAGTTCCATGCCAATCTCCTTTCTTTCAGAACAAAGTAATTGAGAAAGGGCGGCAACTGCCGTCCTTTCTCGCAGAAGTCCAATATTATCTTACTTGGTGGTGATATACTTGTCAATAATCTGCTGAACAGTACCGTCCTCAGTCAGTTCCTTGAGGGCGTTGTTTACTGCATCCTTAAGAGCGGCGTTGCCCTTTGCAAAGCCGATTGCATAATCCTCGGTGATCCATTCAGTGTCCAGAATCTTGAGGCCGGGATTGGAGGCCACATATTCCTTAGCAGGAGCACTGTCGATGATAACACAGTCGATCTGGCCGTTCTTCAGAGCCTGCACAGCCGTGATGCCGCTGTCGTAGGGGACAACCATGTCCTCGCCGTAGCCGCCGTTTTCGGGGCTGTCAGATGCGTAAATGAAGCCGGTGGTACCCATCTGGGTGCCGATCTTCTTGCCGGCGAGGTCATCGGGAGAGGTGATGTCGGAGTCTTCGGGGACAATAACGACCTGTACGCCGGTGGCGTAAGAGTCGGAGAAGTCCATCACAGCCTCACGCTTGGGATCCACTGTAACACCGGCCATGACAATATCGCTGCTGCCACGCTGTACAGCTTCCAGACAAGCGGTGAAGCCCATGTCGTCCACAACCAGCTCCAGGCCCAGCTTCTCGGCGATGGCCTTAGCAATATCCACATCGATACCCACGATATCGCCTGCGTCGTTTACCATTTCATAGGGAGGGAAGGTCGCATTGGTGGACATGACCAATTTTCCGGGCTTCACCGTGTTCAGTTCATTTTCTTCTTCTTTTTTGTCTCCACAGCCAGCCATAAGACCCAGGGTCATTACACCCACCATCAGAAGTGCAAATAACTTTTTCATTTTCTTTTCTCCTTTTCGTTTCAGATTGATTTCTGTGTTGCTTTATGGGTGTATTATACATCGTATATTATACATCGTCAACTGATGAAACGCATAATTATACACGTATAAAAGTCTAGATAAGTAGATATCATCTACAAAAATAAGAGGTATAAATATGAATACACGAATATACAATGAATATATACACAAAGATTATGAATAAAAATATAGGATACCTGTATGTGATGGGGGATGGACAGAGATGGAAAATCCAGAGAGACTTCCGAGCTTAAATCGTAAATCCTGTGATTCATCTTTCCATATGACACATTGCTGATCGATACCCCATAGAATGTGCGGTGCGAGAAAATTCTTTGCTGCCGAGAAGGCATTTTTTGGTTTCAAATATGCTGTAATCTACATGTTCGACTTTTTTGGGTATTTTTATAGTTGTAAACAGGTAGAATATGTTATATAATATCAAGGTTGTATAACATTTTGATTTTGATTTAATCAGGGGGAAAACCCAATGGAAAATAGAAACGAAGAGCTGAAACAATATCTTGTACCGGGAAAGCATGTGCACCTGGTTGGAATTGGCGGCGTCTCCATGCGTCCTTTAGGACTGGTATTAAAAGGAATGGGCATGCTGGTTACCGGCTCGGATATGAATTCTTCGGTATCCACTGAGGAACTTGTGTCCAAAGGCATTCCGGTTGCCATCGGTCATCGTGCAGAAAATATTTTCGGCGCAGACTGTGTGATCCGTACTGCCGCAGCCCATAATGACAATCCGGAAATTGCTGCTGCCCGCAGCATGGGGATTCCTCTTTTTGAGAGGGCACAGGCCTGGGGCGTGATTATGCAGGCTTACAAAAATGCAATCTGCATTGCAGGTACTCACGGAAAGACCACTTCCACCTCCATGGTGACACATATTCTTATGGAAGCCAACGTGGATCCCACTGTGATGATCGGTGGATATCTGCCTCTGCTGCGGGCGGGGCATAGAGTGGGAAATGGCGATACCATTGTGCTGGAGAGCTGTGAATACTGCGATTCCTTTTTAAATTTCTCGCCTACCCTGGCAGTTATCCTCAATATTGAAGCCGATCACCTGGATTATTTCTCCGGCCTTGCAGATGTGGAAAGATCCTTCCGCAAGTTTGCGCAGCTGTCCTCCAATGGTATTTTGGCCAATGGAGATGATCCCCATGTGGTGGAGACTTTAGAGGGCCTTGATTATGTGAGCTTTGGTCTGAAGATGTCCAATCGGGTTCATGCGGACAATATAAGCTCCAACTGGCGAAGCCTGGATGTGATCTGTGACGGGGAATTCTACTGTCATGTGGATCTGAAGGTCCTGGGACGGCACAATGCCCTCAATGCGCTGGCGGCTGCCGGCACTGCCTGGATGATGGGGATTGACGGAGAGGCGGTTACCAAGGGCCTTGCCACATTCTCCGGTGCCGAGCGGCGTATGCAGTTTAAGGGTAAGTTCAACGGCGCAGATGTTTATGATGACTATGCCCACCATCCGGATGAGGTGGCTGCGACCATTGAGACCATTCGCTCCATGCATTATAAAAGAGTGATTGTCGCCTTCCAGCCCCACACCTACACCCGCACAAAGGCGCTGTTCTCTGATTTCGTCAAGCAGCTGTCCAAGGCAGACCTGGTTGTACTGGCAGAGATTTATGCGGCAAGGGAGCAGAACACGCTGGGAATTTCATCCAAGGATCTGCAGGCGAAGATTCCCGGTTCCGTATACTGTAAAACATTGCCTCAGGTGACTGAATATCTTCGTTCGGTTGCCAAGGAGGGGGATGTGGTGCTGACAGTGGGCGCAGGTGATATATTCCGTGCAGGTGAGGCACTTTTAAAATGAGGGAATCTGTAATTTAGAGGAAATGAGGGATTACATTGCGTAAGTTGAATGTTTGCGTATTATTTGGCGGGATCAGTCCCGAACACGATGTTTCTCTGCGTTCTGCAGAGGCCGTGTTAAATAACATGAATCCAGAAAAGTACAATATTTTTCCTGTGGGCATTACCAAAGAGGGTGACTGGGTCCTCTATACCGGCACCGATTATTCTCTGCTGCCCTCCGGTGAATGGGTAAACTATCCCGAAAATCGCCGTGCAGCAATCTCTCCCGTAAGAGGTCAGGGCCTTCTGAGCTTTGAGGGAGATTGTGTAGTGCGGGAAATGATTGATGTGGTTTTCCCGGTGCTCCACGGAGAAAATGGCGAAGACGGTGCCATGCAGGGACTTTTGCAGATGGCCGGAATTCCCTATGTGGGTCCCCATGTGGCTGCCTCTGCGGTTGCCATGGATAAGACCCTCACAAAGCTGGTTGTGGACAATGCCCATGTGGAGCAGGCGGCATGGCAGCTGGTGCGAAACAGTGAGCTGCAGATACGGATGGATCCTGTTTTAGACAGTATTGAACAGAGATTTCAGTATCCTGTATTTGTGAAACCGGCAGGCACCGGCTCCTCTGTGGGTGTGTCCAAGGCTGCGGATCGGGAGTCACTCCGTGAGGCACTGCTTGAGGCCGGTATTTACGATGAGAAAATTCTGGTTGAGGAATTCATCGACGGCAGAGAAATTGAAGTGGCAGTTATGGGAAATGGAAATCCTGTCGCATCGGTGTGCGGTGAGATCGATTCCGGTGCGGAATTCTATGATTATGACTCCAAGTATGTCACCGATACATCGGTTGCCTATATTCCGGCTAGAATCCCGGAAGAGGTAGCGGAGCAGGTGCGGGATTCTGCGGTTAAGGTATATACAGCGATTGGCTGCCAGGGATTAAGCCGTGTGGACTTCTTTGTGACTTACAATGAGAACCGCGTTGTGTTTAATGAAATCAATACCATTCCCGGTTTTACTTCGATATCTATGTACCCGAAGCTGTTTGCAGCCAGTGGGATTCCCTACGATGAGACCATCGATCAACTATTGAATCTGGCATTGGAGGCATAGAATGAAGCAAGAAGTCGTGCTCTCAATTCGGGGAAAACAGTCCTATGTGGATCAGGAACCGGAAGTGATAGAGCTGGTGACAGAGGGGGTACTGGAGCAGACCTCCGACGGATGGGATTTAAGATATGAGGAAAGTGATCTGACCGGATTGGAAGGGGTCACAACCTCATTTCGTGTGGAGCCTCAGAAAATTACGCTGACGAGAAGCGGAAGACTTAACTCTCAGATGGTTTTTCAGGAGGGGGTTTTTCACGATTCCCTATATCAGGTGGAATTCGGCGCCTTGATGATCACGGTGTGTGCATCTCAAGTAAAAGCGGATCTCAACTTGGAGGGTGGTACCATCGACCTGGTGTACGGCATTGAGATTGAGCAGAATGCGGCTGGAGAGATTGACTATCACTTGGAAATTAAACCCAAGGTATAAAAAATGCGTGTTGCTTAGCAACACGCATTTTTCTTATATCCACATATGAAATTAAGGGGATTCCGGAGCTGTCGTTTCCTCGGGAGCCGTTGTCTCAGCGGGAGCCGTTGTCTCCGGAGGATTTGTCTCGGGAACTGTAGGCGTTGTGGGCTCCGTTTCGGGCACAGTGGGTTCTGTGGGCGGAACCGTGGGCTCTGTTGTCTCCGGGGGCTGGGGTTCCGGCTCTACGATTTTACACACCACCTTGTCACGGCTGGAGTAGGTGGAGGTTGCTTCATGCTCCCGTGAAATCAGCTTATCGGTTTCTTTGCTGTATTTGCAGCGATAAGTTGCAATCTTGTAGCCTGTATAAGGGGTAATGATTACATCGCCGTTGTGATATCCCTCGGAATTGTTAGGGGCCATTTCCTTTTCCACAACCTTATAGTCGTACACGCCCAGGACCTTATACTCCATCTTTACATAGTAGTCCTTGGTATCCGTGCCGATCAGTTTTACGGTCACGGCACCGCCGGAGGCATGGGCCTCAATGCGGATGGGGTAGTCTGTATTGTTGCGGAAACGGAATTCCGGACCGCCCCAGCTCACAGTGGCATCCATGCCATAGGGCATGTAGGAAGAAATAAAACCGTGGTTGGTGCGTTCTACGATCTCCAAATCCGCCAGCATGGCAGTGTAGTACAAACAGGAAGATGCCTGGCAAATGCCGCCGCCGTACTCCATTACGGTTTGACTTCCCACGTAACCGGCAGCAGGCTGATAGCCTTTTTCTGGAGTCCGCTTGCCAAGGGTGGGATTGTAGGAGAAAATTTCTCCGGGATAAACAACTTTGTTATTGATGGCTTCGCAGGATAGACGCAGATTCACATTTCGTCCCGGAATGCTGCCTGCATATGCGGTGTAGCTGGATAGCTCATCACGAAACAGTATGGAACTCAGATCCTCGTAGGTCACCTCGGGAGCTGTCAGCCGGAAGGGAATTTCAAGGGTTTCTCCCGGCAGCGCATCTGTAAGCTGCTGTTTTGCTGCCTCTAGGTCAAAATCATAGCCCTGTACGTGGGGCGTTATCTCAAATGTCTCCATGTCCATAACCGCATCCACAGGGGCCTGACAATAGGTGCTGTATATCTCGTCCAGATTTAGAGGATTAGGATCGGTGATGGGGCACTCATATTCAACAAGGAATTCGTTCCGGCTGTATGCTTGCAGCACTTCGTCGCAAACGGCATTCACATCAAAGTCATAGCTGGGAATGCCCTTTGTAATGGAAAGGGTCTGCCAGGTGGCTTCGGGATCGTCTTCAATAGGGGTTTCACCGGTGAGATCTGGGGCGGTACCCGTCACTTCGTAAGTGGTTTGGGTTACTGTGCTGTTAAACCGGGCGGCAAGTGATTCAATTTCGGAACGAAGCGCTTTGGCATCAATGGACAAATAAGACTGCAAATCTACATTATAGCCATCGGTGGAAGCCTGCAGCTGCTGCTCGCTGCGGTGACTGGGAAAACCGGTGCGCCCGTAGGCGTAGGCTCTCTTCACCGCACCTTTTACATCCAGAGAGGAGGTAATAATGGAGGAGGGGAGCTGCACATGCTCGTCTCGCACAACAATTTCCATAGGTGTTTTGGTGTAGGTGTCTTTTGTGGCCGCTTCAACAGCGGAGATGGCTTCCGAAACTGTCATATTTCCCACATTAACACCGGCAACAGATACATTTTCCAGGATTTTCCCGAAAGGGAAACCACTCCAGAAGTAAAAATAGCCCAAGACTCCCAGAATGGCAACCAGAATAGCAGAACAAATGATAATTACATAGAGTCTACTGTTTTTGGAGAACCCATTTAAGAGTTTTTTCACGGAGATAACCTCCTTTTCTTTATTTGATTCGATTGTATCACAGATATATGGATATTTCTAGAGCTGAATAAACTTGCTGTAGCGCTCCACAAAAACTTTTGCCTGCCGCAGACTGTCCACGCCGGCGGCCAGTTTTAAGCGCAGGGTTGGGGCTTTGGCTGCACCCATAAACTGAACCCTCTTGCTGTAATCCGCATCATTGCAAAGAGCGCTGACGGCTTCAAAATTCAGATTGCTCAGCGTAAACAGAACGTCAGATGCCTTCTGGTGGATATCAGTAATTCCCACCTTCCTGGCGTTTGCACGCAGCAGGGCGATATCAACCAGATTGATGACACCCTTGGGCGGTTCCCCATAGCGGTCAATGATCTCATCCAGCAGATCGTCTGCGTCTTCCTGGGAACGAATGGCTGCCATTCTGCGGTACAAGTCCATTCGCTCCTCGCCTCTGGCCACATAGTCCTTATCCACATTGGCGGTGACGTTCAAGTCTGCGGTACAATCCGGCTGCTTGGGCTTCTCGCCACGCTCTTCCAAAACGGCCTCATCCAGGAGCTTTAGGTACATATCGTAGCCAACAGACATCATATGCCCGGACTGTTCTGAGCCCAGCAGATTACCGGCTCCTCGGATTTCCAAATCACGCATGGCAATTTTGAAGCCGGAACCAAACTCTGCGAAGTCTCGAATTGCGGACAGTCGCTTTTCTGCGATTTCAGACAGAGAACGATCCGGTCTGTAGGTGAAGTAGGCGTATGCGTGACGGGTAGAGCGGCCCACACGTCCCCGGAGCTGATGAAGCTGGCTGAGTCCGAAGCGATCCGCATTTTCAATAATGAGGGTATTGGCGTTGGAGATGTCAAGACCGGTTTCGATAATGGTGGTACACACCAAAACCTGAATCTCGCCGTCTGTCATGGCACGCATTACATCCCCCAGAGCTTCTTCGCCCATTTTTCCATGGGCAACAGCCACACTGAGGCCGGGGATTCGACGCTGAAGCGCACTGGCACACTGGTCTATGGTCTCCACCCGGTTGTGCAGATAATAGACCTGGCCTCCACGCTCTACTTCACGGCGGATGGCATCGTCTAAGATTGTATCGTTGTGTTCCATCACAAATGTCTGCACGGGGTAACGATCTGCAGGGGGTTCCTCCAGCGTTGACATATCCCGAATTCCAGAGAGAGCCATGTTCAGCGTTCTGGGAATCGGGGTTGCAGAGAGGGTCAGTACATCCACACCTTTGGAGATTTCCTTCAGTCTCTCCTTGTGGCTGACACCAAATCGCTGCTCTTCATCCACAATGAGTAGGCCGAGATCCTTGAATTGCACGCTTTTTTGCAGCAGTTTGTGGGTTCCGATAATGAGATCAACCTGACCTGCCCGGAGGTTTTGCAGCGTTTTCCGCTGCTCATTGGCAGTACGGAATCGGCTGAGAACGTCGATGTTTACAGGAAAACCCCGGAAGCGGGATACAGCGGTCTGATAGTGCTGCTGGGCAAGAACGGTGGTAGGCACCAAAATGGCTGCCTGCTTTCCATCCATAACCGCCTTCATGACGGCACGCAGGGCGACTTCGGTTTTGCCGAATCCCACGTCGCCGCAGAGGAGGCGATCCATAGGTATAGGAGACTCCATATCACTCTTAATATCCGCAATACACCGCAGCTGATCGTCTGTTTCCGGATAGGGGAAGTTGTCTTCAAACTCTCTTTGCCAGGGGGAGTCTGCGGCAAAGGCGAAGCCCTCCTGGCGTTTTCTGGCGGCATATAGCTGGATCAGCTCCGCAGCCATATCTTTTGCGGCTTTGCGAGCCTTGGCTTTCGTTTTTTGCCAGGCATCGGTGCCGATTCTATTTAGTCTTACGTTGGTATCTTCACCACCGCTGCCGATGTATTTGCTCACCATGTCCAGTTGGGTGGCAGGCACAAACAGCGTGTCGGAACCCTGGTAGGAGATCTTTACATAGTCTTTTATGGCGCCGTCTACGCGGATTTGCTCCATGGCTACAAAGCGACCGATACCGTAATTCTCGTGAACCACCAAATCGCCGGGGGTCAAATCTGTGAAGGAATTGAGCTTTTGGCGGTTAGTTGCGGACTTTTTCACTTTTTTCTTGGGTGTCCCTTTGGCAATCAGCTGGCCCTCCGTCAGGACTACCAGCTTTGAATTGGGGTATTCCATGCCGTAGGGCAGAGAGCCGTCGGACAAAAGGATCTGACCGGGGTGGGGCATGGTGGTCAAGGGAATGCACAGAAAAGAGGAGAGTCCTTTTTCATGGAGCATCTGCTGCAAAAGCTCAGCCCTGTGCCGTGACCCGCACAGAACCAGAGAGGAGAATTCCATCTTCTGATAGTGGGAAAGATCGGCAGCAGCGGTATCCAGACTACCACCATAACCGGGCAGCTGCTTGGCAGTTACAGGCAGAAGTTGCTTGGGTAGACACTCGGAGGGGTAGGAGGAGCCGCCAAAGGTATCCAGATATACGACACATCTGCCCCTCAGAGAGCGTGTAAAATCCTCCCACTGAATTACGTAGTCACACAGTTCTCCGGCAACAAGCCCTCCTTGCAGGAAATTGTCCAGTTGCATCCCCATTTCTTCAATGCGGGCTTTGGCTGAGCGATGCAAACTGCTGTGGTCGCAGGCAACAATGACGGCATTGGATGGAATATAATCCAGTGCCGTGGCATTTTCTTTATAGATAAGGGCCATATACCGGTCAGATGCCGGGTTTTGAAGCCCGTTTTCATATTTATCCAGATCTTTTTCCAGGGTTTTAATCAGTTGTTCATTGGGATTTTTCCTGCGGCGTTGGCGTGCAATCAGATTATTTAAATCCTCACAAAGTCCCTCCAGGCCTTTTTCGTGAAGGCGAGGCTGTGTTTCACCTACCGGCAGGATGATAACTTCGTCCACATTTTCGGTTCGGCGCTGGGTATCCGGATCGAAGTAACCCATCGTGTCCAGCTCATCGCCGAAAAATTCGGCACGAACAGGGTTGTCTGAGGCAGGGGAGAAGACATCCAAAATACCGCCACGAACAGCAAACTGTCCCGGACCTTCTACCAAACCACAGCGGCTGTATCCTGCACTGGTAAGGGAGGAGAGAAGAGACTCCATAGAGTACTCATTTCCGACACGCAGAGAAAATACGGTATGATTCAGTACCGTAGGGGGGATGGTACGCTGACTGAGGGCCTCCCAGGACATAATTTGCAGCGACACACTGCCGTTTGCCAAATCAAATAACTGCCGCAGGCGTTTTTGCTCCCAGCCTCTGGACACAACAGCGCTGTCGTATAGTGTCAGCTCTCGGCTGGGTAATACCGGTGCAGTTTCGCCCAAAAAGGCCTGTAGTTCTGCCTGCATACGCTTTGCGGCCAAATCGTCCTGGCAGATTACAACAATGGGCTGGGGTACATGCCGATGCAGTGCGGCAATTAAATGAGAACGATTAATTTGTCCGATTCCGGTAACAGCGGCAGCTTCGCTCAGAGAGACCCCCTGCAAAAGGGCGGTGTATTCAGGTGTTGTTTTCAGTGCAGCAAGCAGCTTTTCCATAGAGACCCTCTCAAAAATAGTTTTTTGCACATGCAAGAACGCGGAAAGGGGGAACAATACCCCCTTTCCGTGAAAATAAGACCATATAATACAAATTATGGATGGCTTCCGTTAAAACGATTTGCAGCCTCCGGCACACCCTTATCCAGGATACAAAGTGCGGCATCCGCTCCGTTTTTCAGGGAAACAGCCAAATCTTTCTCCTCGGATGCAGAGAAGGTGGATAATACCCAATCTGCCAGATCCTGCTCCGGATAGGCCTTTGCACCGACCCCGATTTTTACACGGGGGAATTCCTGGCTGCCCAATTCAGCAATTATGGATTTGATACCATTATGGCCGCCGGCTGACCCATTGGCACGTACACGCAGACGGCCGGGAGGCAGAGAGATGTCATCGAATATGACGATGATTCTCTGAGGCGGTATGTGAAAGTAGGCGGATAGCTGCAGTACAGACTGTCCGGACAGATTCATATAGGTTAAAGGCTTTAGCAGATATAGCTTACATCCATTGTAGTTCGTCTGACCATAAAGTCCTTGAAACTTGGCTTTGTCGATCTTACAGCCGAGAGTTTCAGCCAATACATCCATGGTCCTAAATCCGGCATTGTGTCGGGTCCTGGTATACTCAGTACCGGGATTGCCCAGACCCACAATCAGCCAGCTTTCGTTTTGTTTACCAAACACAGCTTAGAACAGGTCAGCGATGGATGTACCACCGTGAATGTGAGAGATTGCACGGGCAAAGAGCGGTGCAACGTCCAGCTGCTTGATCTTGTTGCTGGCGGTGTTCTGTGTCAGAGGAATGGTGTTGTGAATAACGGCTTCCTTAATGACACTGTTTTCGATGCGCTCAAAAGCAGGACCGGAGAGCACACCGTGTGTAGCGCAGGCATAGATTTCCTTGGCACCACCGACTTCTACCAGAGCCTGTGCTGCATTGCACAGAGAGCCGGCAGTATCGATCATGTCATCAAACATAATACAGGTCTTGCCTCTTACATCACCAATTACGTTCATGACTTCACATACATTTGCTTTCTGACGGCGCTTATCAACGATTGCCAGACCCATGTGAACCTTTGCGGCAAACGCACGGGCCCGGGAGACGGAACCTACATCGGGAGAGACAACCACAAACTCATCGTGGTTAAACTTGTCTTCGGGGAACTTTTCGAGGTAATACTTAACAAAAGTGGGATTGCCTAACAGATGATCCACAGGAATGTCAAAGAATCCCTGAATCTGAGGTGCATGCAGATCCATAGTGAGGACACGGTCTGCACCGGCGGCGGTCAGCATGTTGGCAACCAGCTTAGAGGAGATGGGATCACGGCTCTTAGCTTTACGATCCTGACGTGCGTAACCGAAATAGGGAATTACGGCGGTGATACGGCCCGCAGAAGCACGACGACAGGCATCGATCATAACGAGCAGCTCCATCAGATTGTTGTTAACGGGCTTGCAGGTGGATTGAATCAGGAATACATCCGCACCACGGACAGTTTCCTCCATAGAGACTGAAACTTCGCCATCGGCAAAAGTCTGAACGACACTTTCGCCCAACTCAAGGCCAAGTTCCTTACAAACAGTTTTGGCGAATGCAGGGTTTGAGTTACCGCAGAAAATCTTGATATTCTCTCCGTATGCAATCATCTTAAGAAATACCTCGCTTTATTTTCTTTATATGCCGAAATGCATCTTATAGGCATACACCTACATTATAGCATCACTTAGTAGAAAAATGCAATAAAGTTGCGAAAGAAATACTAACAAAAAATGTATTACGGACTTTCCGGGGTTAGAGCATATCAACTAGAATCTGTACGCCACACGTGGAATCTTGAAATGCGCCCAAATGTGTGGGGGGCTTAGGAAAAGAAAGCGAGATTTTGTTCGCAATTCGTCTTGTGAAAATAATATGCCCGTGGTATACTGTTTAGAAGAATATTTTAATATGGAGTAGTGTATGAACGATAAGATTTCTATTCAAGGAGCAAGAGAAAACAATCTAAAAGATGTGAATCTCACCATTCCCAGAGATAAACTGGTGGTATTTACAGGACTTTCCGGTTCGGGAAAATCCAGCCTTGCGTTTGACACGATCTATGCAGAGGGCCAGCGCCGTTATGTAGAGAGCCTCAGCTCATATGCCAGACAGTTTCTGGGTCAGATGGACAAACCGGATGTGGATGCCATTGAGGGGCTGTCCCCCGCAATTTCCATCGACCAGAAAACCACCTCCCGAAATCCCCGGTCTACCGTTGGCACCGTGACGGAGATTTACGACTATCTGCGCCTGCTGTGGGCACGGGTAGGTGTACCCCATTGTCCCAAATGCGGCAGGGAGATCAGACGCCAGACCATCGACCAAATTGTGGATCGGGTGGAGGCGCTGGGTGAGGGAACACGCTTTATTGTCCTTTCTCCCATTGTGCGTGGCAAAAAGGGTGAGCATGCAAAGGTATTTGAGGATGCCCGCAAGTCAGGCTTTGCCCGTGTGCGTGTGGACGGAATTCTTTACGATCTGAATGAGCAGATCCAATGTGAAAAAAATAAAAAGCACAACATTGAGCTGGTAGTGGATCGTCTTGTCATCCGGGAGGGTCAGCACCGCCGGATAGCGGATTCCATCGAGACAGCGTGCAGCCATTCCGGCGGCCTTGTGATCGTAGAGCTTCCGGACAAGGGAGAGGAGCTGAGCTTCTCTCAGAATTATGCCTGCGAAGACTGCGGGATTAGTATGTCGGAACTGGAACCTCGTATGTTTTCTTTCAACAATCCGGCTGGCGCCTGTCAGGCCTGCACAGGTCTGGGATTTCAGCTGATAGCCGATGAAGATCTCGTAATTCCCGATAAGGACAAATCTATTTTTGAAGGGGCCATTCAAGCCTCTGGCTGGAACAGTGCCCGCACGGATTCGATTTTCAGAATGTATTTTGAAGCCCTGGCACAGAAATACCATTTCTCACTGACCGTTCCCGTTAAAGAGCTGCCCAGAGAGGTACTGGATATTATTCTGTATGGCACAAAAGGGGAAAAGCTGCGGATGACCTACAATCGTGGAAACGGTATGGGTGTTCTGGAGCAGCCCTTTGAAGGAATCCTAAATAATATCAGCCGCAGATATCGTGAGACCCAGTCGGATGCGGCGAGAAAAGAATTGGAAGAATGCATGACTTCTGCGCCCTGTCCTTCCTGCCATGGCCAGCGCCTTTCGGAAATTGCAAGGGCGGTGACAGTGGGCGGCATCGGCATTATGGACTTTTGCAACATGAGCATTGCGCAAGAAGTGGATTTCATGGAGAATCTGCATCTTGAGGGAAATATGGCGCTGGTTGCAGAACAAATTGTGCGTGAGATCAAGTCCAGACTCCACTTCCTTATGGATGTAGGTCTGCAGTATCTGACACTCAGCCGCAGTGCGGCGACCCTGTCCGGCGGTGAAAGCCAGCGAATTCGTCTGGCTACCCAGATTGGCTCCTCTCTTATGGGAGTGCTCTACATTTTGGATGAACCCTCCATTGGCCTGCACCAGAGGGACAATGATAAGCTCCTTAAAACCCTAAAGCATCTTCGGGATCTGGGGAATACGCTGATCGTTGTGGAGCACGATGAGGACACAATGCGTGAGGCAGATTTCATCGTAGATGTGGGACCCGGCGCAGGAAGTCACGGCGGAGAAATTGTGGCAGCTGGCTCCCTGGAAGAGATCTGCGGCAATCCCAGATCCATCACCGGTCAGTATCTGTCGGGAGCGAAGAAAATCCCGGTGCCCTCTGTCAGACGGCCTGGAAATGGGAATTTCTTAACTGTCCGAGGTGCAACAGAAAACAACCTGAAGGGAATTGATGTTTCCATTCCGCTGGGTACCTTAACCTGTGTGACCGGTGTGTCCGGTTCTGGAAAGTCCAGTCTGGTGAACCAGGTGCTGAACAAAACCCTGTTAGGGAAACTGAACCATGCCAGAACCCGCCCCGGAGCCTGCCGCTGCGTGGAGGGGATGGGGCACCTGGATAAAGTGATTGATATCGACCAGAGCCCCATTGGACGGACACCCCGTTCCAATCCGGCCACCTATACAGGTCTGTTTAACGATATCAGAGAACTGTTTGCATCTACAGCAGATGCCAAAATGCGGGGCTACGGCCCGGGACGTTTCTCCTTTAATGTGAAAGGCGGCAGGTGTGAGGCGTGTAACGGTGACGGCCTGGTAAAAATCGAAATGCACTTTTTGGCTGATGTGTATGTCCCCTGCGAGGTGTGCAAGGGACAGCGGTACAACCGTGAGACACTGGAAGTGCAGTACAAAGGGAAAAACATCGCCCAGGTATTGGACATGACGGCAGAAGAAGCCGTGGACTTTTTTGAGAATCTGCCCAAAATCCGCAGAAAAGCCCAAACACTGGTAGAGGTAGGTTTGGGATATGTAAAATTGGGTCAGTCCAGTACAACGCTGTCCGGAGGCGAGGCACAGCGTGTAAAGCTGGCGACAGAACTGGCTCGGATCTCCACGGGCCGCACGATTTATATTTTAGACGAGCCGACCACGGGTCTTCATGCGGCAGATGTACACAAGCTTATTGACGTGCTGCAAAAGTTAGTGGATAACGGCAATACCGTACTGGTTATTGAGCATAATCTGGATGTGATTAAAACAGCAGACCATATTATCGATCTGGGACCCGAAGGGGGAGACCGGGGAGGCTATGTGGTTGCAGCCGGCACTCCGGAACAGGTCGCCCAGGTGGAAGAGAGTTACACCGGACAGTATTTAAAGCGGTATCTCTAAAAAATCCGGCCTGCAAAGCAGGCCGGAGAAAGTTAATGATCATTGTCATACAGATTTGAATTGAGCATCTGTGAAAGCTCCAAAAGACCGTGATCCCAGCCGCCGGCGTAATCGCTGAGGCGAAATACGGGGGAATGCACCGTATCCATATCTCCCGTGCGGATGGCAATGGTCATGGTCACACGGGTGATATTTTCCTGGGGCTGATCGATCAATATGGTGCCGCCGTGGGCCGCAGCCACAGACCGGGCCAATGCCATACCAAGGCCCAGGCCGTGGCGGCTATCCTCAATTCCGGGCTGGCGCCGATAGCGGGAAAAAATATTTCCAGCTACATGAGGCTCAATACCGGAACCTTCATTTTGAATGGTGAAATGGAGCATAGATCCATGCTGTACCAGTTTTGCCTCCACGGTGCCACCATGATGGGAAAACTTTACGGCATTGGAGATGAGATTGTAAACGGCACGCTCCAAAGCCTCTGGGGAAACCCGGCTGAAAAGCGGATTCTTGAGGCCGGTGTATTTAAGTTTGACGTTGGTGCGAGGCAGAAGGGCCTGGGCCTTGGCCAGAATTTCACAGAGAAAAGCGTTTAGATCCACAGGCTCCATGCGAAGAGATTCGGGGTTCGTGTAACGCTGGCTATCTGCCATGTTGCTGATAATACGCAGTAACTGAAAAAGACCTTTATTGATTTGACCGACTTGATTCCTGGTCTCACTGGACTCGTTCAATGCTGCGCCAGACAGAAGACCGTCAGCAACGATCATTACATTACTGAGGGGGGCACGCAGCTGCTGGGCGGCCAAGGACATGGCCTGTAAACATGCGTCGTCTGATGTTTGCTCTAAGACGAATACGTCGCATTCAGAAGTTCGCATAACGGTAGCGCTGCAAGGAATATTGGCGACCATTATGGTAAGAAATAGGCATCCGTCCTGGAGATCTTTGTATGGCTCAAGGTCGCTTGGAATCAGTTGTGTAATCTGTGTGCCAGGCGTTATCTGCATTTTTTGTGCAGCGTGATTGACGTGAATAATACTGCCATTCTTTACACAGAATACCGGCCGATCAATGAGGTCCAGTAACAGCTCTTGGTAATTTACTTGTTTCATGTTGTTCCTCCTTGCGGCTTAGCATATGCATTTTTGAGAAAAATTTACCCCCATAATACATTCTCTTCTATTCTTATTCTTATCCTAGCAAATCCCACGGTAAATAGCAAGTACATTCCGCGAAAGAGGTAAAAATATGTCAATTCATGATGGCCACCGCCAGAGACTTAAAAACCGCTTCTGCACAGAGGGGCTGGATAATTTTGATGAACTGCATGTATTGGAGTTGCTCCTTTTTTATTGCGTAAGCCGAAAGGACACCAATCCGCTGGCGCATAGACTGCTGGATCACTTCGGTTCGTTGGCACGGGTGCTCAGTGCATCACGGGAAGAGCTGGAGAAGGTCCAGGGAGTGGGGGAGCATATCTCTACATTTTTGACGCTGATTACCCAGGTGGGGCGCTATTATCAGGTGAAGCAATCGGAACCCGGAGAGATTTTACGTACCCTCGATGCCTGTGGGAATTATCTTGTGCCCTATTTTTACGGTCGGGAGGTAGAGACGGTATTTATGCTCTGCCTGGATGCAAAATGCAAAGTGATTTGCTGTAAAAAAGTCGGGGAGGGCAGTGTCAATTCTGCCAATATTCCGGTCCGAAGAATTGTGGAGATGGCGCTGGGCGCCAATGCCACCACAGTGGTTTTGGCCCATAATCATCCAAGCGGCATTGCCATTCCCTCGGCTGAGGATATCCAGACCACACAGAAAGTCGCCAATGCATTGGAGACGGTAGAGGTCATTCTGGCAGACCACATCGTGGTGGCAAAGGATGATTTCGTATCCATCGTCCAATCCCGGTATTATACACCAAGCGGCGGCTTATAGTAGAGGAGGCGAGAAGCTATGGATAAATTTCAATTAGTATCCGAGTACAAGCCCTCCGGTGACCAGCCGGAGGCAATACGTGCCCTTGTGGAAGGGGTAGAAAATGGCCTGCGGGAACAAACGCTGCTGGGCGTAACCGGATCCGGAAAAACCTTTACGATGGCATCGGTCATCGAAAAACTAAACAGGCCCACACTGGTGCTTGCCCATAACAAAACACTTGCAGCGCAGCTTTGCTCGGAATTTCGGGAGTTTTTCCCTAACAATGCGGTGGAGTATTTTGTTTCCTACTACGATTACTACCAGCCGGAGGCATATATCGCCCATACTGACACCTACATCGAAAAGGATTCTGCAATCAATGAAGAAATTGACCGCCTTCGCCACAGTGCAACCTCTGCACTGTTTGAGCGCAGAGATGTGATCGTGGTCTCGTCGGTCAGCTGCCTTTATGGACTGGGTGACCCGATTGATTATAAGAGCATGGTGATCTCCCTGCGGGTAGGGCAGGAGCACCCCATGGATCAGGTTCTTTCCAAGCTCACAGAGATTCGCTATGAGAGAAACGATATTGATTTCTCACGAAATAAATTCCGAGTGCGCGGGGATACTCTGGAGGTTTATCCGGCTTACTGGACAGGAAGAGCCATCCGGGTGGAGTTTTTCGGAGATGAGGTGGATCGTATTTCGGAGATCAACGCAGTGTCCGGCCTGGTAGAGCGATATGTGGACCATGTGGCCATCTATCCTGCCAGCCACTATGTAGCATCCAAGGAAAAAATGGCTCGTGCCATGAAGGAAATTAGGAGAGAATGCGATCAGCAGGTGGAGTGGTTCCGCTCCCAGAATAAGCTGCTGGAGGCCCAGAGAATTTCCCAGCGCACCGCCTATGATTTGGAAATGCTGACGGAAATCGGGTTCTGCACGGGAATTGAGAACTACTCCCGTGTGATTCAGGGCAGAGCGCCGGGAACACCGCCTACAACTTTGCTTGACTATTTTCCGGAGGATTTTCTCTTGTTTGTAGACGAGAGCCATGTAACCCTTCCCCAGTGCAGAGCTATGTACGCCGGAGACAGAAGCCGTAAAGATTCTCTTGTAAACCACGGCTTTCGGTTACCCTCTGCCTACGATAACCGCCCCCTCAACTTTCAGGAATTTGATGCAAAGCTCAATCAGGTAGTCTATGTTTCCGCAACCCCTGCGGAATATGAGCAGACCCGCTCGGGGCAAATTGTGGAACAGGTGATTCGTCCCACGGGCCTTTTAGATCCTGTGGTAGAGGTACGACCCATCGAAGGACAAATTGATGACCTCATTGGTGAGATCAACTTGAGAAATGCCAAAAATGAGCGGGTTCTCGTCACCACCCTCACGAAGAAGATGGCCGAGGACTTGACGGTATATCTGCAAAAGGCCGGAATCAAGGTGCGCTATATGCATTCCGACATCGGAGCCATGGAGCGTATGGAAATCATACGGGATCTGCGGATGGCGAAATTTGACGTGCTTGTGGGCATCAACCTGTTACGAGAAGGTCTTGACCTTCCGGAGGTGAGTCTGGTTGCCATTTTGGATGCGGACAAGGAGGGCTTCCTTCGGTCTGAGACCAGTCTCATCCAGACCATCGGCAGAGCGGCCAGAAATGCGGAAGGTCTTGTGATTATGTACGCCGACAACATGACTGCGGCCATGAATTACGCCATTCGGGAGACGGAACGCCGCCGACAGATTCAGGATGCTTACAACCAGGCCCATGGCATTGTACCCAAGACCATCATTAAGTCTGTTCGAGATCTGATCGAAATCTCTTCTCCCACTGCGGAGCGGAAAGGCCGTTCCGGCGTAAAGATGACAAAAGCGGAGAAAGAGAAAGAAATTGCACGCCTGGAAAAGCAGATGAAGGAGGCTGCCCGTATGATGGAATACGAGTATGCCGCTGTCCTGCGTGACCAGATTATTGAACTGCGTGGCCAATAACAGGAACCCCGTGCTGCAAAAGCACGGGGTTCTTTAAAGAAAAATGGCACAGCCCGGTAGGGGGGCTGTGCCATTTACAATCTTTAGGACGATGCGGCGTTACGGCTGCTATCCAAAATAGCAGAGGCATCAAACAGAGTGGTGAACCAATCTGCATGCTGGGAGAGATTCTCAGCGGTAACCAGGATCCGCCCCTGACGAACATATTGCTCGTTAACGGTTGCCCAGGGTTTTCCGTCGGTGCAGAATCCCATATAATACCGGAAGCCTGCCTCCTGCAGGGCGGTAAACTTATCGCCGCTGTAGTCTTTTTCGGTGGTAATATCGGATTTCTGAGCGTATACCAGAATATCCATCTGCCCCAGAATGGGTACCACTTCCTTGTTCCACTTTCCAATATCTGCCTTAACGGTCTCCAGTCCGCTCTCACCATAGGGGATGTTTTCGTAGGTGTAGCATCCCAACGTGTAACCGGAGTCCTGCAGAGTGGTGGCGATCTCTTTTATGGTTGCCACCATTTTTTCGTTGGAAGCGGCATCTGCTTCAGCACTGGCACGATACCCAAACAGACCGTCATATCCTGTGAGCGCCAGCACAGCCTTGGAGCCCTTGTAGGAGAAGTCAGGATGGGTACTTACAAATTCATTGAGAATTGGTACCAAATCGTAGGCACCTGTAGCAGTTTGACCTTCAGCATCGACCATCATGCAGGTGATATTTCCGTTTTGATCCAGTACCAATTTGCTGGCGAAGCCACCGCCATCCTTGTCGGGAATCTTATCCCCGTCACCGTCTACCATATAGAGATTGTAATTCACATTGGTCTGTGTCAGTACCAAGGGCTTTTTGCCGTTTGGCAGGTAGAGCGGGGTGTATTTGTAAACAGTTGCCCCGTCAGCACCGGTCTCCGCTGTGATGAAATCCGAAGGCCTTACCAGCATATATCCGTTTTCATAGAGCTGCTGGAGAATTCTTGAGAATTCCTCTGTCGTGATAAAATTGCGCTTAAAGGAATCTGCATGTGTTTTATGAGTAAAGGCACGTGCAGGATCGGCAATTAAAAGCTGGAAACTGAGGTTCGGAATCTGGCTGAGGTCCTCCCAGGCAACCATACTGTTTTTAAGCTCGGTGTAGGTGTCACGTTTGGCGGCAATTTCCGGATGCTTGCTTGCATCTCCAGTGAAAGAGTCCAAAAGAGCGATGGCACCATCGTAGTCGACACTTGCTGCGATCCGATCTGCTTCCGCAAGAAGTTTTTGAACATCTCCGGCAATCTGCTGGTCTTCCGCAGCCATGGACACGGAGGCATCAATGCTGGCCTGCTTGTCGATTTTTCCCTTTTGTACAGCCCGTACAATGGCACCAACAATAAACACCAGAATTAACAGCAGCGCCAGTCCGGCAATAATAACAGGAAGGTACACTTCCTTAAAAATACGCATTTTAGAGCGTTTTCTCCGTCTTGGATTGACAGGACGCGTGCGTTCGTTTCTTTGTGCTTCCATTATCACACCACCTTGTATTTTTCCTTATATTATATCGGCTGCGGCGGCAAAATGCAAGAGACTGCCATGGAAAAGCTACAACTTTGTAATTAAATAAATTTGTGGCAGCCGGTACAGGGCTGCCACAAAGCGGATCATCAGATATATTTGATGCGGATCTCGCCGAAGCTGACGGATGCATCCAACTGAAGTTCTCCTACGGGAATCTCACTGGGCTGTCCCTCCACAGACAGACTGGCAAAGGCTGTGGAACTGTCCGGCTTTACACTGAATCTGTGGGGAACCAGGATGGTGAGCTCGCCAAAGCTGCAGCTTACATCCAAAGTGGCTTCCGAGGAGAGGGAACTTACGCCGGATAAATCCACAGTGTATTCTCCGAAGCTGGTGGAGATCTTTCCATAGTTGAGAAGGTCAAGATTTACAAGCTGCTGAGCGGAACCGAAGCTCGTCTCGTAGGAAAAAGAGGCCTTTCCCATTTTGTAGTCGTTTTTGGGTCTTCCGTGGTGCTGCTTGCCTGTTTTGTCCGTGTATGTTACATTGAAAACGGGTCTTTTTGCCTTGTCCAGCGCGTCCACAAATAGGCTCAGACCAAACAGGAGAAGGATGATCGCAAGCAGAATGCGTCCATCCACATGGATGGGCAGTGTTACGAATTGGTTCATCAGATAATAGCCACCGACCAGGGCACAGCCCAACCGGAAAAAGGAGAACCTGGGGAACAGCCCAAAGACACCGTAAATTAGCAGGGAAGTAGGCCATAGAATGTCCCAAAAGGACACATCCCAGGCAAAGATTCCGGAAAGCAGGTAGATAAGTCCCACACTCATCACCAGAATTGCAAAACCGAGAGCGCTTTTCCTTCCACCGTCCCAGCAGAATTCAAATGGCCCATTTTGAAACTGGAAGCCCTTATGGGATTTGTAACCGGGCTCGTCTACAACCTCAGCCTCGTGTACAAAGGACTCTTGACTGCGGCCCAGCAATTCGTCGGTGCTGATCCCAAAAATATCAGCAAGTTGCGGGATCAGAGTTATGTCCGGACAGGATTGGTTGTTTTCCCATTTGCTGACGGCCTGTGCAGTGACACCCAGTTTTTCAGCCAGCTGGTCCTGGGTGAGCCCCAACCGCTTGCGGTTCATCATGATCCGCTTTCCCAGTGTTTCCTCCATAGAGTAAAACCTCCTTGTCTTTCTTGGGTATATCATGCCATATAAACCGGGAAAAATCTATCAAATATACGTTAACTCTTCAAAAATTATCACACAACCCACGATTGAATCGGTTGCAACTGACGGTTGAACGCCCTTTTTCTTGCATTCAAAGTGCGGATATAGTATAATTAATCCAGAAAATTTGAAGAATAAGGAGAACTGTTATGGAAAAGATTCAGAGCTTTACGATTGACCATATTCGGCTTCAGCCGGGCGTGTATGTCTCCCGAAAGGATAAGGTAGGCCTTGAGACGGTAACAACATTTGATTTACGTCTCACAAGTCCCAACGAAGAGCCGGTTATGAATACTGCGGAAGTGCATGCCATGGAGCATTTGGGAGCCACCTATCTGCGCAATGCCCCTCAGTGGAAGGATAAGGTGCTGTACTTTGGTCCCATGGGATGCAGAACAGGGTTCTATCTTTTGATGGCCGGGGATTATACCTCCAAAGATGTGCTGCCCCTTGTTACAGACTGTTTCCGCTATATTCGGGATTTCCGGGGTGAAATTCCCGGAGCCAGTGCCATGGATTGCGGCAACTACTTGGATATGAATTTGCCTATGGCAAATTACTGGGGCGCACGGTATACGTCGCTTCTGGAAACGATAGATGCATCTCGGCTGGAATACCCCCAATAAAGGAGAACGATATGACGAAACTAGGTATTATCGGTGCAATGGAAGTGGAAGTTGCCACTTTAAAAGAAAAGATGGAAGGCAAAAAGGAACACAGGATTGCAGGCATCGCATATTGTGAAGGTGTGCTGGAGGGCTTGGATGTGGTCATTGTGCAGTGCGGTGTCGGCAAAGTAAATGCGGCACTCTGCGTACAGGCTCTGTGTGACTGCTTCCATGTGACCCACATTGTAAATACCGGCGTTGCGGGCTCCCTGTGCGCAAAGCTGGATATCGGTGATTTCGTAATCAGCAGAGATGCCATGTATCACGATTTTGATTGCAGTGCGCTCAATTATCCTGTAGGACAGGTGCCCGGTCTTGCGGTTCATACCTTCCCGGCAGACGATGCTTTGCTGGCCTATGCGTTTACCGCAGCGGATACAGTAAACCCCGGCCATGCCCACGTCGGCCGTGTTGCCAGCGGTGACCAGTTTGTTTCCAGCAAGGAGGCAAAGGATGTCATCCTGCAAAGTACGCAGGCCATGTGCACAGAAATGGAGGGTGCGGCCATAGCCCATGGCGCATGGAGGAACGGGGTCCCCTTCGTGGTTATTCGTGCCATTTCGGATAAAGCAGATGATTCTGCCCATATGGACTACCCCACCTTTGAAGCCATCGCTGCAAAACGCTGTGCAGAGGTCACCCAGGCCCTGGCGAAGAAACTGAAAGAAGCAGAAGAATAAAATCCGGGCGTACCCAATGAGGTACGCCCGAAATTCTTTTATTGGGGATTAAAATCGTAGGTTTGAAGCAGATTGGAGATGAGGGTGTAAGAGGTACCGTCAATCCCATGACTGCCGTGGTAATCAATTCCGGAGGACAGGGGGAGGCCTGTATATTTGTCAATCATCAAGGTGGCCTCTATTTTGTTGGTTTCGTAGGAAGTTGCCAGACTGTCCAGCAGGGCAGGATCTTGATAAAGTGTTTTGCAGGCATCCGAGCACACGATTTCGGATAAGGCCTTAGAGGCGGTGAACGTGAGCTTGTAGGCACTGTCCAGCTCTTCTACAGATACGCTTTCAATATACTCCGGCAAAATAATGGTACCAACCAGAATGTCCTGACAGTATAGCTTCATCTGCTCTGCGGTAATCTCTTGGGTATCATCCTGTACCGATTCCTGATTTTCGATTTCTAACGTATAGTTTCCATCTTTATATGCTTCTGTTTGGTGATACTTTGTGGATGTACCACCCTGATTGTAGTCAACCAAATCCACATCGATTCCCAGCGTGATATCCAGATCCTCACCGTGATTTTTCATGGAAAGGTCAGTGGTCTGCTCTCGATGGAGATTGTTGGCTTGACAGGTAATCTCCTCATGGGTCTGTGCATGTATGATATCAGCCTGCAGCAGATAGCCGGTGGACTGTTCCAAAAGTCGGGGAACGTCCATTAGATCAATAGGGACGTATGTAATATCCTCCGAAGGAGCAGGCATTGTGACCTCAACATCAGGCTCTATGTGGGTGGTTACGGAGTAGGTGACGGCAGCTGGTCCGCTTGTGTAGGATATGGTGTAAACACTTTCAAGCAGATTTCCCTGGCTGTCCAGAACTGAGCGGCCGGAAGCGTCGATTAACTGCACCTGGTGAAACACAGCCCAGGCTTCCGGGGCTTTCGGATCGCTGAAACCCACAAGGGTCCTGTCGCCGCTTTCCCGGACGAGAACAGAGTTGTATCGAGAGGGATCCATGAGGGCAATGGGAACAAGCCGCTTTGCATAATCCTCTGGGGAGATGGTGCTGGAAAAATGACTGTTTTCCAGTGCGATACGGGCAGTTCCCTCTGTATACTGCTCCGATACGGAAAAACTGTGCATTCCATAGTTCATATGCTGATTTAAAATAATCTGCGCATCGGGAGTGCCCGGTTTATGGCAGGTTAAAATTTGAGAGGAGGTCTCTTTAAAGCGCTGCTCTCCTAAAGTTGTTACTTTTGTGGTGGATATGTGCATGCGATAACTACCTGCGGCGGCAATTTTCTCGACAGCCTGGAGGTAGGAAGCTGAATTGATTTCGGCTTCACTTGTGGTTGGCTCAGCAGACCTTAAAAGTTCAGGTTTGCTGCTGTTTTTATGCTCTGTAACCAGCATCGCAAGGATGATCGCACATATAACCAAGGCCGCAATGAGGCGAGATTTTTTCATAGGATAACTCCTTCTTTGCGTGAGATTGTGCTTTTACATGCCGTATGATACCAGAAGATTCCAAAAATGTCAAGGAAACCGGGAAAATTAGAACATTCACGACAAAAAGCGAGCAGCCACTGCGTTTGCGGTGGCTGCTTTGCTTAGTGTTTAATTGCGTGTTTTTCTTCTAATCGCTCAAAGGTATGCATCCAGTCTGCCTTTAGGAAGTATATTAAAAATACGACGGAGCTACAGAGCCATGTGAGAGGGTAAGCCCAGGAAACTGTGGTTAGCTGGTTTACAAATTTAAGTGCAATGGTGATATATGTAACTCTCAGTATGCACCAGGAACCCAGCATGACAAACATGGGGACGGTGGCTTTTCCGGAGCCTCGCAGGATTCCGGCAATGCAGTGGGAAAATGCCAGCAGGAAGTAGAAAAGGGCGATTGTCCGCATGTGACGGGTGCCGAATTCCACCACATCGGGTGTATTGTTGAAAATACTGATAAGCTGAGGAGCAAATAGCCAGCTGAGAACTCCGATGATTTCAGAGGAGATAATACAGCACCAGATGGCCATGGACACGCCTTTTTTGACACGTTCGTATTTCTTTGCACCCAGATTTTGCCCCACAAATGTGGCAAGAGCCTGCGCAAAACAGGTGATCGGCAGAAATGCAAAGCCCTCTAGTTTGGAATAGGAGCCGCAGCCGGCCATGGCTGCCTTGCCGAAGCTGTTGATATTGGTCTGCACCACAAGATTTGCAAGGCCGATGACGGAATTCTGGATACCGGAGGGAAGTCCATACTGAAAAATCTGCTTGAGACTGTCCCAGTGGAATCTAATTTCTTTCATTTCCAGCTTATAGGGGGCGTTGCAGCGCATCAGACGAATGGTACACAATACGGCGCTGATGCCCTGGGAGATGGTGGTTGCCATTGCAGCGGAGCCGACACCCCAGTTAAATACACCCACAAAGAGCAAATCGAGAACGATATTGACAATGCTGGAGATAATTAAGTAATACAGAGGATGGCGGCTGTCACCTACGGCGTGCAAAATGCCTACCAGAATATTGTACATGACAATAAAAACAGCACCCAGGAAGTAGTAGCGGAAATACTCGACGGATTCCGGGAATACATCGCTGGGGGTTCCCATCCAGGTGAGGATGGTAGGCGTAAATACCATTCCGAGCACCGTCAAAAGGATACCCACCACCAGTCCGAAGGCCACATCCGTATGGACGGCCTTGCGCAGATCGGTGTAATTTCGGGCTCCGAAATAACGGGCGATGATGACACCGGCACCCATAGCAAGACCGTTGAAAAAGCCAACCATCATGAAGATCAGACTGCCGGAGGAGCTGACAGCGGCCAAAGCGTTATCACCTAGGAAATTACCAACGACCCAGGAGTCAAAGGTATTATAAAACTGCTGAAATACATTGCCGAGAAAAATGGGAAAGGCGAAATAAAGGATCTTTTTCCAAATGACACCTTCCGTCAGTGTGTTGAGATTGGAATCCATAGATGCAGGCATCCTTTCTTTTGGGCGTGATGGAAATTCTGCTGTGAAGAAAGCAGGTGTGTGCAGTACCATACGAAAAAGTAACACACCCTAACGGGTGTGTTACTTTTTGGTGGACTTGAGGAGATTCGAACTCCCGACCCCCACAATGCGAATGTGGTGCGCTCCCAGCTGCGCTACAAGCCCACATATTATCGATTCTTAATTATAGAGCATGAAATACGCTTTGTCAATGCCTAGGGGATATTCTGGGTAGAATCCCGCCAGCTGGCGGCAGATTAGGCAAAAGCGCCTTGACTTCATGGGGGATTTGTTATATCATCTAAAATGAGGCTTTGTGGGAACTTGTTACATAGTCATAAAGGGTTCCCGATGCAGCAGAAGATAGTATGCTGTTATCAATGATTGGAAGGAGCTTTCTTGATGAATACGCGCAATGGGTTATTTGCGGATGTGCCTGCGGAGCAGTGGAACGACTGGAAATGGCAGGTAAGAAATCGTGTGGAAACCCTGGACGAACTAAAGAGTATCATTCATTTGACACAAGAGGAAGAAAAGGGAATCCGCAACTGCCTGGGAACATTCCGTATGGCAATTACACCCTATTACCTGTCTCTTATCAATTTAGACGATCCCAACGATCCGATTCGGAAACAGGCGATCCCCACAGAGGCAGAGCTTTCCTTTGCACCGGAGGAATCGGCAGATTCTTTGCATGAGGATACGGATTCTCCTGTCAAAGGTTTGACCCATAGATATCCGGATCGTGTACTGTTTCTTGTCACAGACCAGTGTGCGGCGTATTGCCGGCACTGCACCAGACGCCGCATGGTGGGACAGAGGGATCACGCGATGCCTGAGGCGCAGATCGATGCCTGTATTGAGTATATTCGCCAGCATGATGAGATTCGTGATGTGCTGATTTCCGGCGGTGATGTATTGCTGCAAAGCGATGACAAGCTGGAGCGCATTATTTCTGCGCTGCGAGCCATTCCCCATGTGGAGATCATCCGGCTGGGTACCCGTACACCCATCGTTATGCCTCAGCGAATCACACAGGATCTGTGTGACATGCTGAAAAAATATCATCCGATTTGGATTAACGTTCATTTTAACCATCCTAACGAGATAACCCCGGAGGCAGCCAGAGCCTGCACGATGCTGGCAGATGCTGGAATACCTCTGGGTAACCAGAGTGTGCTGCTGGCTGGAGTGAATGACTGCGTGCATGTGATGCGGAAGCTGGTAAATGGTCTGGTAAAGATCCGTGTGCGTCCTTATTACATCTATGCATGTGACCTCAGTCTGGGGTTGTCCCATTTCCGTACTCCGGTGAGTAAGGGAATTGAGATCATAGAAGGTCTGCGGGGACACACCAGTGGATTTTGCGTACCCACATTTGTGGTGGATGCCCCTGGTGGAGGCGGCAAGATCCCGGTTATGCCAAATTATGTTTTGAGTCAGACACCCAATAAGGTGATTCTCAGAAACTTTGAAGGTGTCATTACAACCTATACAGAGCCGGAGAATTACCACAGTCACTGTAATTGTGATGTGTGCCGTGGACGGGCGAAAAATGTGCTCGACGGAATAGCAGGGCTGGAGCAGGGGAAACATCTGTCTCTGGAGCCTACAGAACTTCCCAGAAAAAAGCGCCTGCATGGCAGGTAGTAATACATAAAAGAGTCGCCTTTCGGCGACTCTTTTGTTATTTCATTTTGGCCTGAACGAACTGCAGGGTAGAATCGAAGGAGTCAGAGGCCATCTGATTGAACTTTTCGGGATGGATTCCCAGGAATTTGTTCAGACAGATATCCTTTAACAGCATCTCAGCAAACCAGGGGTTTTTTACGAACAGAGGTCCCAGACAGTTGGTGTAAATCACGTTGCCTTCCCGTGCTCCCTCAGCGCCGGAGTTGTTGTTGCCCATACCATAGAGCGTATGCCCCAGAGGATGTTTGGCATCTACATCCGCCATCTGAATCTGAGAGCCCACAAGCTCCTGCTTGGTTCCATCAATTCGGAAATACAGATCATCGCCCCATACATATTTACGCTCCTTGGCGGTCATGTCCAAGTAGCCGAGGCATTCCATGGTAGAGCCATCTTCACGCAAAATGGACTTGCCGAACATGAGGCCGGTGGTGCCAAGTGCCAGCAGATGGCCACCCTTACTGAGGAATGCGTTTAGCTGTGCCTCCTGCTTGCGCAGAGCGGGCATCAAGTGGGGGAAAATCGCGATTTCACCGGGTAAAAAGATGAGCAGATCCAATTCCTCGAAAGCAATGGGATCGTCAAAATCCTCGATCCGACGCACATCTACATCCATACCCAGATTTTTTCCGGTCTGCACCAGAGCTTGAACGCTGCCGCATTCGCCGTGCAGATTCAATAGATTGGGGTACATCCATCCAACGGTGATTTTATGCATGAGGTGCACCTCCTTTTGTGAAAAATGCTTTGATTTGGGAGGCGTGCTTGGTGTTCGTAAGAACATACACAACCTCTTCTTCCATAGTATCGATCGATTTAAAAACAGCGGCAAAATCGTTTGTGTCATAGACGGAAACCGCAGATTCCTCTGCTCCGGCCAGAATCATACGGCTGGCGATATCGTTTGCCAGTGTGGCACTGAAAGCTACAAAGCGAGTTGCTCCGCTTTTTACAATGGGCGCAAAGTCACAGTCGAAGAAATAGAAGCTGCCGCTGTAGTAAGGTGTGAAATCTTCCACACGATACATACCCACAAACACGGCTTTTTTTCTGGGGTCAGCGGCAATGATATCCAGCTCAGACTGAAGAGCGTCAGGATTTTCCTGCTTGCCACGGAGATAGTGAATTTCCTTTCCCTTGTAAGAAAAAACGTCCTCATGAGATGCGGGATTTTTAAAGGTGGAAAAACCGTGCTGAATCTGCTCATCGGTCAAACCAAACTTGCGGCAGATGGAGATGCACATGGCAAAATTGTAGATGTAGAAGGGGTTGTTGTAGGGAACTTCCCAGGTGCGATCCCCACAGACAAAGCGGTTGTTTTCATAGTCTACTTCAGAGATATACACATCTGCATTGCTGCAAGACTTGTAGTCACACTTGCTGCAGTGGAAAGCGCCGATGTTAGACAGGTTGTAGTGGTCATATACAATGGAATGACCGCATTTGGGACATGGCATGGTAACAGAGTAAAAATCATCCATGTGATAGGTTCTGCTATTGGGGGCTACGCTGAAGTATTGCGCATTTCCGGCGTAATCCTCCAGGCTGCGGCTTCTGGGTTCTTCGTTGTTCAGATACAGGGTCATATCTTTGCCTACAGCGCCACGGAATTTTCTCAAAATGAAATCCGGATCCCCGTTTCTCTGAACCTGATCTTTCTGTAGGTTCGTGATACCCATGTGATGCCCGGGAAGTACCTTGCGAATCAGAGGGAAGCTCCGCTCATCGGTCTCCAAAACAAGAATGTCCTTATTAAACTTACCGGAGAGAGAGGAGTTCTTGATTAAGGTGGTGGCGACACCGCCCATCATATTGGCACCTTCCAGATTTGCAGCCACACGCTTGCCGGAAGTGGAGAGGGTGTGGGCCACAAGATTTGTGGTGGTGGATTTACCGTTGGTTCCGGAGATAAAGATAACCTTATCGTAATCGATATTTTTAAAATGCTTTACAAAGTCTGGCATCATTTTCAGCGCAATTTTTCCGGAATAGTTGCTGCCTCTCTGCTTGTCGATCAAGTTGACGGCAAATGCAACAAATTTGGAAATCCACAGCGTAAGTATAAATTTCATTTGCAGTTCATTCCTCCTAGATGTCGGTATTTATATGATATATACCGGTGCATTGCAATAAAAAATAAAGGACACCGGAAGGTGTCCTTTATACTGGTGCGAGAAATGGGACTCGAACCCACACGGCGTTAACCACACGCACCTCAAACGTGCTTGTCTACCATTCCAACACTCTCGCAACTGAGCCTCAATATTATAACCCGAACGTGCGGTTTTGTCAATAGATTTTTATGAATTCTCTTTTGAAGGGAGCGGCTCCTGCTGCAGTTGTTTTCTGCCAGGATCTGTGATATACTGTGAAAAATTATATGAAGAGGGAGATTTTACAGATGACACGTTTCTTTGTGCCTCAGGAGCAAATGCAGCCAGAATTTATTGTACTCACCGGAGAAAATGCCGCCCATGCAAAGGTTCTGCGTATCAAAGCAGGGGAGCAGGTTCTGGTGTGTGATGGCCAGGGAAATGAGTGCCTGTGTACTGTGAGCGATGTAAGTCCCGGGCAGATCAGCCTTGTGGTGGATCATCGCAGGGAATCCTCCTCAGAGGCAGCGGTTAAGGTCAGCATTTATATGGCATTTCCCAAGGCCGACAAGCTGGAGCATGTGATCCAGAAGGCCACGGAGCTGGGAGCATATGAAATTGTGGCCTTTCCCTCGGGACGATGTGTCTCAAGACCGGATGAAAAAAGTCTCAAAAAGAAGACAGAGCGCTGGCAGAAGATCGCCGCATCTGCTGCGGAGCAATCCGGCCGTGGCAGAATCCCTAAGGTCATTACGCTGCCGTCCTATGCAGAGGCTCTCAAGCGGGCAGCTGCGGCGGACAAGGCGATTTTGTTTTATGAAAATGAACGAGCCACTACACTGCGTATGGCATTGGAGGATTGCACATTTCAGACCATCAGCTTGATGACCGGCCCTGAGGGAGGTCTGGAAGCTGCCGAAGTAGAAAAGGCGAAGGATGCCGGTTTGCAGATTTGTACGCTGGGCAGCAGAATTTTGCGCTGTGAGACAGCGCCGCTTTGTGCGCTGTCTGCGGTCATGTACGCATACGGTGAATTTTAAAGAAATATCCATTTATTTTTGAGAGAAGTCCCGAAGAGTTCGGCCTCTTGGGTCTTTTTGTTGTTTGGGGGTGTTTCGATAAAAAGATATTGAATTTGGTTGTGAAGAAGTCTATAATATAATTCATGGAGAATATTTTGTGTTATGTAGAAATACCTGCGGTGACAGGGGAGTACACAGTGGGTGTATCGGCATATTATTTTGAATTTATGGGGACGTAAACACAAAAGGAGAAGATAACCATGGATAAAAACAAGATACAAGAAGGAGTTAGGCTGATTTTAGAAGGCGTTGGAGAGGATATCCACAGAGAAGGACTTTTGGAAACGCCTGATCGCATTGCCAGAATGTATGAGGAGCTGGCAGCGGGATATACAGATGATGCAGCGAAGCATCTGCAAAAACGGTTTCATGTAGACAATAATGACATGGTACTGGAAAAAGACATAACCTTCTATTCCTTTTGTGAACACCACATGCTGCCTTTTTACGGAAAAGCGGCCATTGCCTACATTCCTAACGGAGAGGTTGTAGGACTCAGTAAGATTGCACGCACGGTAGAGGTATTCGCAAAGCGCTTTCAGCTGCAGGAGCGCTTAACAGCACAGATTGCGGATGTTTTTATGGAGGAATTAAAGCCCCATGGGGTTATGGTTTTAATTGAGGCAGAGCATATGTGCATGACCATGCGTGGTATTAAAAAGCCCGGCACGAAAACGATAACCGTAGTTACAAGAGGGGTTTTTAATGACAATGAGAAACTGCAGACTCAGTTTTACAGAATGCTGGAACACCGATAATATGGATCGCGTCAATCAGATTTGTGACCATCCTCTTTGGAAATTCCATATGGCACAGCTTCAGAAGGCTGAGAAAGAACGCATCTTTTGCAAACATGGAATTGAGCATCTGATGGATGTGGCCAGAATTGCCTACATAGAAAAGTTGGAACAGAACCTAAATTATTCTAAGGAAGTCATTTACGGAGCAGCGCTGCTCCATGATATCGGCAGATTCCTACAGTATTCCCAGGGAATCCCCCATGAAACGGCAGGAGCCGATCTGGCAGCCAGAATTTTAAAAGATTGCGGCTTTTGTCCGGAAGAACAAAGCCTGATTCTTTCCGCTATTTCCGAACACAGAAATATGGAAAACCAAAAAGAAGTTACGCTCGCTGGCCTTATTTATCGGGCGGATAAGCAGTCGAGAATGTGTAAATTCTGTCCGGCTGCCGCACAGTGCAACTGGAGTGAAGAAAAAAAGAACCATTTACTGAAACGATAGGGGATACGCAGAGATGAAAATTGGAAACCATTATTTTGATGTTGAACACGATTGCAGCATCATGGGAATTTTGAATGTAACACCGGATTCTTTCTCAGATGGCGGCAGATGGAACCGTCTGGATACCGCCAAACAGCATGTGGCGGATATGATTGCGGAGGGAGCCGGGATCATTGACGTGGGAGGAGAATCCACACGTCCGGGGCATGTGCAGATCTCTGTGCAGGAGGAAATCGATCGTGTTGTTCCTATGATTGAAATGATAAAGGAGAATTTTGATATTCCCGTGTCCATAGACAGCTACAAAAGCCAGGTTGTGGAGGCAGCTCTGAAAGCCGGTGCGGATATGGTAAATGATATCTGGGGACTGAAATATGACAGTAAAGTAGCGGATTTAATTGCCAAATACCGTGTTCCGTGCTGTCTGATGCACAATCGTGACAACACAGATTATGTGGATTTCGTGGAGGAAATGTGCCAGGATCTGCGGCAGTCTGTGACCATTGCCAAGCAGGCCGGAATTTTGGATGAGCAGATCATACTGGATCCTGGAGTGGGTTTTGGAAAAACCTATGAGCATAATTTGATGGCGATCCACCATTTGGAAAAATTAAAAGAACTTGGGTATCCTGTTTTGCTGGCCACATCCAGAAAGTCTGTGATCGGACTTACCCTGGATCTGCCTTCGGATGAACGTGTAGAAGGCACTGTTGTGACAACGGTTATGGGTGTGGAAAAAGGTGCGGCCTTTGTTCGTGTTCACGATGTGAAGGAGAACTTCCGTGCCATTCGTATGACACAGGCTATTTTGAGGGAGCGCAAGGAATGCTGAAATATGATGAAATCCACATAGAGGATCTGGAAGTGTACGCAAGGCACGGTGTTTTTCCGGAGGAAACAAAGCTGGGGCAGCGCTTTGTGCTGTCCGTGACGCTGTACGCAAATACCCGCAAGGCAGGAGTCAACGATGCCCTGGAACTGTCTGTTGACTACGGGGAGGCCAGTCACTTTATCACAGACTTTATGCAGGAGAACACATATAAGCTGATTGAAGCGGCGGCGGAGCATCTGGCGGAGGCGATGCTGCTGCGCTATCCGCTTCTGGCGGGGGTTACGGTGGAGCTAAAGAAGCCCTGGGCACCTGTGGGACTTCCGCTCAAGTATGTCTCTGTGAAAATCAGCCGATTCTGGCATTGGGCATATATCGCTTTAGGCTCCAATATGGGAGACAAAAAGGGATATCTGGACGGAGCCGTGGAAGAATTAAATGGGATTCAGGGCTGCCAGGTGGAAAAGATATCCCAGTATCTGGTGACAGCGCCGTATGGGGGCGTAGAACAGGATGATTTTCTGAACGGCTGTCTGCGCTTAAAGACACTGCTTTCCCCCGAGGAGCTGTTAGATAAACTCCATGAGATTGAGAAAGAAGCGCATCGGGAGCGGATTGTTCGCTGGGGGCCCAGAACGCTGGATCTGGACATCCTTATGTATGACGATCTTGTGCTGGAAGATGAGGATTTGATTATTCCCCATGTGGAGATGCAGAAACGGGATTTTGTGTTGAAACCCTTAAGTGAAATTGCGCCGAATCTGCGTCATCCTATTTATCAGAAAACAGTTTCCCAGATGCTGCAGGAACTGGAATCCAAGTAAAAAAGTGCATTGCCTGTGAGAATGCGTGTTTTATTCTCATGGCAATGCATCTTTTTTATGTTTACTTGTGATATTTGCTGCCGGCCTGTATGGCTTCGGCTCTGTATAGCTGCTCCAATACCATGATCCGGGCCAGATGGTGGGGAAATGTCATGGGGCTCATGGAGAGCCTAAAATCCGCTTTTTCCTTAATTCTAGGGGCAATCCCGAAGGAGGAGCCAATCAAAAAGCAGGCACTGCTTTTTCCGGATAACTTCACATCCGCCAGCTTTGCCGCCAGCGCCTCGGAGGAGAGAAGTTTTCCCTCGGGAGTGAAGGTGCAGAACCAGGCACCTTTGGGAATTTTGGAAAGAATCAAATCGGCCTCTTTTTCAAGGCCTGCGGTGATTTCGGCAGGGGATGGATCATCCGGAAGACGTGTTTCCGGCAATTCCACCAGGTGAAATTGGGAGTAGCCTTTCATACGCTTTTCGTACTCGGCAGCTGCACTTAAATAGAATTTTTCTTTTAATTTACCCATGGCAATGAGTGTAATATCGAACATGGACGTCACCTCTTTTTTGTAGTATACCATGATACCGTAAGAAACGCAAATATTGTATAGTGCTGCATTTTTGCGGAAAACTAAAGGCAGGGGAGGTGAAAAATGTGAGTAAAAGGAGAAATAAAGGGGATTTTCGGGATCCAGATATTCAAACGGATCCCAGTGGAAGCTATACAGGCAGACCGGAAAATCTATATGAAAAACCAGTTCAGGATGCAGATGATTTATAAAAGCAACTGCCCAACCAAAAGGTTGGGCAGTTTTTATGGGCTTTTTTGCTTAGAGCGATATTTCTTCTGAGTCGCCAGCCCACCACGGATGTGGCGCTGAGCTTTGTTGACATCCAATACATGTCGCACCTGGGAATAGAGATATTTGTTGTATTGGGGAAGTCTTTGGGATAAATCCTTATGTACTGTGGATTTTGAGATGCCAAAATGTCGGGCAGCGGTCCGGACAGTTGCACCGGTTTCAATAATGTACACAGCCAGTTCGCAGGCTCTCTCCTCGATTGTGTCTGCCATAATGTTACCTCCCTGCTGTGTGCTACCATGAGAAGAATATGTTTTTCAGTGAAGGAATATGACACCTTGACAGGGAGTACGTAACCTTGTAAAATGTTAAATATTGACGAAATATCAGATGGAGATTATGATGTACTTATTTCATAACGATTATAATGAAGCATGTCACCCTCGAATCCTGCAGCGGATGCAGGATACTCTTTCAAATCAGATGAGCGGATATGGCCAGGATGCGTGCTGCGAAAACGCTGCAAGAATCATCCGTAAACTGTGCGCAGACGATAGCCTTACGGTCCATTTTCTGGTTGGGGGAACCCAGACCAATTTGACGGTGATCGATGCGGCCTTGCGGCCCCATCAGGCGGTCATCAGTGCTGACAGCGGTCATATCAATGGACATGAAACAGGTGCGGTGGAGGCTACCGGGCATAAAGTGCTCCCGGTCCCCGCATTCGATGGGAAGATTACAGCCCAGCAGGTCCGGGAACTTGCGCAGGCCCGTTTAAACGATCCGGATCGGGAACACCTGGTCCAGCCTAAAATGGTGTATATTTCCATACCTACAGAGCTGGGGACTATGTATTCTCTCTCCGAATTGGAAGAAATCTCCGGTGTTTGTAAGAAATACGGCCTATATCTATTTGTAGATGGAGCACGGCTGGGCTATGGACTGACTGCCCGTGGAAATGATATCACATTGCCGGACCTTGCCAGACTGACAGACGTGTTTTACATCGGCGGTACAAAAGTTGGAGCCATGTTCGGCGAGGCTGTGGTAATCTCCAACCCTGAAATTGCTGAGGATTTTCGCTATCTGATGAAGCAGCACGGAGGTATGCTGGCTAAGGGCTGGCTGCTGGGACTGCAGTTCCAAGTGCTTTTAGAGGATGGACTCTACTTTACCTGTGCTGAGCACGCAAACCGGATGGCGGATAAAATTCGTAAATCGCTGAGGGAAGCCGGATTTCTCCTGTATGCAGAGGGGAATACCAACCAGATTTTCACGGTTCTGCCGGATCGTGTTTTGCAGGAATTGGGCAAACAGTTTACATACTGCCCCATGGAACGGGCGGATGAGGACCATCAAATCGTTCGGTTTTGCACCAGTTGGGCCACAAAGGAAGATGCAGTAGATGCTTTGTGCACCGCACTTACGCATGTATTTTAGTATTCACTCAAGGGTATCGGGCTGGGATAGCCTGAATAAAATAGGAAAAGGAGCGGAAAGCGTTTGATCGAAATCAATAAAAAAACACTATTTAGGATCTTTGGGGTTGTGGCCGGATGTATTGTGCTGTATTGGCTGCTGCATGAAACAGAGCGAGTGAGCATATTTTTCCAATCCATTCGTGAAATGTTCTCCCCATTCATCACGGGTGCGGCCGTTGCATTTATCATCAACGTACCTATGCGGGCCATAGAGCGGCAGCTAAAAGGGGTTAAGAGTCAGTCGGCAAGACGTGGAATTTCGATTGTGGCAACACTGCTGGTGTTGATCCTGGTGCTGACACTGGTGTTTTGGCTTCTCATTCCTCAGCTGGTCCGCACGTTTGAATCCTTAATGCCCCAGGTGTATGATTTCTTCATTGAATTGGGCAACCACGTGGAGGATTTTCTGAGAAAAAATCCGAAAATCTCCGACTGGGTCATGGCGAACACAGAGCTGGAAAATCTGAACTGGCCGGTACTGGTTCAGAATTTTGTGTCCATGCTGGGAAAGAGCTTCTCTGCGATTGCCAGCCAGACAGTGAATGCCATCGGCAGCGTAACCGGTGCGATCTTCAATTTGGTGATTGCCCTTGTGTTTGCAATTTACTGCCTGTTCCAAAAGGAGACACTGGCAAGACAGGGCAGAAAGCTTGTCTATGCATTTCTTCCGGAACGTGCCGCAGATAAGACAGTGCAGATTTTGAGACTGTCTAATTCTACATTTTCCAATTTCCTGTCCGGACAGTGTATCGAGGTCTGTATTCTGGGTGCAATGTTTGCGGTCAGTATGCTCGTCTTCAGAATGCCCTACGTGGCGCTGGTAAGTGTCCTGGTTGCAATTACTGCCTTTATCCCGGTCGTTGGTGCCTGGATGGGCTGTATCTTGGGAGCGTTCCTAATTTTGGTGGATGATGCCATGCTGGCAGTCTGGTTTGTACTGATGTTCCTTGTGATTCAGCAAATTGAGGGCAATTTGATTTATCCCAGAGTTGTGGGTACGTCTATCGGACTTTCTGGTATGTGGGTTCTGATGGCGGTCGCAGTGGGCGGCAAACTGATGGGCATTGCAGGTATGTTTTTGATGATTCCCGCGGCCTCTGTTCTGTATACACTGCTGAAAGAATGCACCCAGGGACAGCTGGAAAAGCGCAGTGTTGCTCCAGAAAAACTGACCCCCCAGCCACCAGAGCTGAATTCCAGATTTAAGGAAAAACGGGAAGCCAGCAAGCAGAAGCGAAATATCATCAAGAAAAAGTAATCCCGATTATAAAAATAGCGAGCAGTACAATCTTAAACGGATTGTACTGCTCGTTTTTATATAAAGTTAAATTGTCACCGGCATGGTGCAAATTCGCCCCCAGTTCCCGTAGATTTCGGAACTGGGGGTGTTTTGTAACGGGTCATGATACCGTGGTAAATTCGTAATTTTCAAACTTCAGCCGGTCACCTACGTCTGCGCCGAAGGGCAGAAGGGCGATGGCAACTTCGGAGACGATACCCGTGTCATCGTATTTCACGTAGGCGTAGTCTCCTCGAATATCAGTAATGGTGCAGAGCATGACATCCTCCTATAAAATTCGCCCCTGGTGACCCAGGGGCGAATGGGATATGTTACAGATTAATCCTTGTACAGATCAACCAGCTTCAGCAGGTGCTCGTAACGCTCCTTAGCGGCAGCTTCGTTCTTAGCGAACAGATCAGTTGCACGCTCGGGGAACTCACGGGTCAGACGGCTGTAGCGAGCTTCGTTCATCAGGAACTCCTGATATCCGCCCTTGGGAGCCTTGGAGTCCAGAGTGAACTTGCCGGTTTCCTTGGAGGGATCGAAGCGGAACAGGTTCCAGTAGCCGCAC
>RCNH01000091.1_pt1 | contig 40881 bp, 33 predicted proteins | sample 2041161 | NCBI WGS metagenome assembly RCNH01 (sample SAMN09708215, study PRJNA481090) | Feces metagenome, whole genome shotgun sequencing project. | biome: feces | host: Leptonychotes weddellii | place: Antarctica: Sion Island | collected 2010-03-01 | reverse complement strand
AAATCCTTGCGATTGGCGAACTGTTCGAGCGCCTTTAGGCGTTGCTGTATTATGCCCTTATAGGGCTTGTGCAAGCCACCGGCTACGCCAGTGGTCTTGACTAGATTTGACCTTGAAAAGTTGAGAGGAAATTTTTGCGTTTCCTGCTGCCCTGTGTTTTGACCCACAATAGCAAATCAGCCGGTGGGCTGAACAGCATTTTGAGAGGCATGTTTTAAGAGAAATGAACTATTCCTAGAAAAATCCAAAATTTTTTGTGCGAAAATTAATCAGTATGGGTGAGAGTAGAGTTCATGTCAGTTTGCCCGTACCCAGCAGTCATGCTTCTTGCCCAATTTCTTTCTATAGACCTGGTTCGGCACTGTTCTTGGCGCCGGATCTTTTTTGGTATATTCGTTTTGTGAGCTGCTGCCGTATAGCAGGGCAGGGTACTGTCAAAGCACATGGATATTGTAGTAAGTTGCACAAAAAACATAGAACTATTACATTGCGTAATTGTCGATTTCTCTGTACACTTTTTAATGGAGAAGAAGCAACGAAAAGATGAAAGTTTACAGATCAGAACGGAGAATGCAGCAATGAAATTAAAACGATTTGACTACACATTTGATGCAATCACTGCCCGTTATCTATTGGACGAACAAACTGGGGAAATCAGCCTTGTGCTCCTTCCTGAAAAGCAGCGACAGGATGCATACGACCATCACAGAACATGGCTACGGGTACCGGAACTGGTACGAATCGATATGGATGGCCGTGCCTGGCATGTGGGGAATTTGGTACATTTGGCAATTCAGGGAGATGCGCAGGGAAACGGTGCCGGAAATACCCTCAAATACGGAGCTTCCACGAAAAATCTTCGCTTTTGCAGCCAGAAGCGGCAGGACGATACCATAATGACTCGCCTTCAAGCAGAGAACGGAATAGAAGTATTGCATCGGCTTACCTGGGTAGGCGGTTCCTTCCGCGTTGAAACAGAGTTTTACAACGGCACTTCTGAAACGCTGACACTGGATCTCCTCACCAGCTTCAGTCTGGATAATCTGAGCCCGTATGACTTGGCAGACTCCAGCCAGCTTCGGCTCCATCGCTTCCGCGGTGGCTGGAGCATGGAAGGACTTCACCTTATAGATGATGTAGAAAAGCTAAATCTCGCGTGTCCCTGGATGTATGCCTTTCCGGAAAGTGAGAGGTTTGGCGTCATTGGTTCTCATCCGGTCGGACGCTATTTCCCGGTCTGTGCTGTAGAAGATCCGGCCGCCGGTGTGTTCTGGGGTGCATCATTTGCGGCTGCCGGATCTTGGCAGATGGAGCTTTCCAGGGATTCTGACTGTTATTCTCTCTCAGGCGGACTTGGAGATTGTGAGTCAACCGGGTGGAGCCGAACCGTTGCACCGGGAGCGCGTTTTGTTCCCCCTCCTGCGTATGTGACCGTTGCTCACAGCTTAGATCAGGTTTGCAGCCGCCTGTATGGCTGGCTGGAACAGAAAACGGAGCAGCAGCCTGAGTCTGAACAGTCCCTGCCTGTCGTATTCAATGAATGGTGCACAACCTGGGGAAATCCCAGCCACAAGCGGATGCTGGCACTGGCTGATGCCCTAAAAGGAACGCCGGTTAAATATCTGGTAATCGATGCGGGATGGACCAATGTGATTCCCAATTCTTTTGGACAGGGTGGAAACGGAGACTGGGAATATGCTCCAGACCGGTTCCCGGGCGGATTGCTGGCAACATCCCGCGCACTGAAGAAGAAGGGCTTCTTGACAGGCGTGTGGTTTGAATTTGAAGTGACAACCAGAGGTGCCAAAGTTTACGGCAATGCCTGGGATACCATGCACCTTACACGAAATCGAAAAGTAATTGTTACAGGTGACGGCAGGAGTTTCTGGGATTTTCGAAATCCGGATGTTATTGACTATCTCAAGACAAAAGTGCTGAACTTTCTCCGGGATAATGAGATTCGCTATCTGAAAGTAGATTATAATGGCTCCATCGGTGTGGGGTGTGACGGCGGAAGCAGTTTGGGAGATGCCCTGCAGGAGCATTTGCAGGGGGTACTTCGCTTCTTTGATCTCCTGCGTCAGGAACTTCCGGATCTGGTAATTGAAGACTGCGCTGCCGGCGGCCATAGGCTGACGATTCCATTTTTGGAGCGCTGTGGGATGGCTAGCTTCTCTGATGCCCACGAAGGACCGGAAATCCCAATATTGGCAGCAAGATTGCATCGGTTGGTACCTCCCAGACAGCTGCAGATTTGGGCAGTGCTGAACAGCTTTCAGACAATCCGGGAAATCAATTACCGTCTGGCCTCCGGTTTCCTGGGGCGTTTATGCCTTTCCGGCGGAATTGACAGTTTGAATGAAAAGCAGCAGGCCTGGATGCGGAACACATTGGAATTATACCGTCGGACTGTTCCGGCCATTCGCAAGGGAGAAACAGTCGTTTACGGAGACGGAAACAGAAACTTTCGGCATCTGTCCGGCTGGCAGGCGGTACTGCGCCAGAGCGGCGAACTGCTGATGATGGTAATCCATACATTTACGCAGCCGCCGAAAACATTTTTAATTCCTTTGCCGAATGGTACATGGTATATGACCGATGAACAGACAGATACGCTCGCACTGCATCAGAAGCAGGGACATTTGGAAGTCAGTCATACAGAGCCGTTCTGCGGTGCGGTGGTATTGTGGAAAAAATCGGAGATGTAATCTGCGACCGTTGACTGAAATCATCCCTTGTTTTGTGGAAAAATACCAGTCGGACGCCTGTCCGAACAATATGCTATGTGGCTGAAAGTGATTTTTTGCATCACGGCAGCGAGACTTACGAGGAATGTGTAGTAAGTTGCACAAAAAGTGTAGAATAACAGTATTGTGCAATTGCCTGCTTTCCTATACACTGTCTAATAGGATTAGAATATGGAGAAAATCGAAAGAAGGGAAGACAATGAAATTACCATTGCAATGTATCACAAGAGAGAATTTTGAGCCATATGGAACGGTCCTAGAGATGTTACCGGACAGAGATGACCGCTTCCAGGTGCTTGTCACAGAATCACAGGAGCCCTGGCGTTTAGCGGTTTTTCAGTATCGCAATCATCAAGTTGACCAGTTGGAAGCACATCCAACATCCATGGAGAGCTTTGAGCCGCTATCGGGAATTTCTGTTTTGATTGTGGCGGCTCCGTCCGCACCGGATGAATTGCAGGCTTTTTTGCTTGACAAGCCGGTATGTCTGGGAAAAGGAGTCTGGCACCAAACTCTGGCGCTGACGCCAAAGGCACAGGTTACGATTACGGAAAATCTGGAGGTCCTGGGTACTATATTCCATAATTTAAAGCAGCCGATCGGAGTCTGGGTGGCCGAATAATATTGCCCAAAGTTCCCAATAAAAATAGGCCTGAATGAAAATGGCACCGCTCTGACAGAAATCACTTCTGTCAGAGCGGTGCCATACTGACTATGTGGGATGCGCGCGCCTTGCGATTCTTCCTTATTCTTCTGCTCTTTCTGCACGCTTCTCGCGGAAATCGCTGGGGTAATATCCGGTTATTTTCCGAAAGACATTCGTAAAATACCGAGAACTAAAATAGCCGACCATCAAGGCGACATCTTTTATTTTTACGTCTTTTCGGACAAGCAATATGCGTTTTGCCTGTGCGACTCTCACTTCTGTTAAGTAGGCTGAAAAGGTTTTTCCCATGCGGTCATGGAATATTTTGCTGAAATAATTGGGTGTTAGGCCAATTTTTTCAGAGAGCTGCGCTACGCTCAAGTCTTCCATGTAATGCTCGTCAATATATTTTGTAATTTCTGTAAATTTATCTTCCCCTTCCGGCAAACCGCTGGAATACAATTTGGCCTTGTGCATTTCAAGCTGCACATACAGTTCGTGCAGATTTCTGCACCTGGAAAGATCTATATTCATAGTGATACCCAGCAGCTTTGTCAGCCGTGAGAAGATAGTGGGATGGACTGCATTTTGCGGGACTTCGCGGATACGCTGCAGATACTTGGCATAATCTGATTCATTAGCCTGCTGATATGCATCCATCAGAGCACAGGCCGCCTTTAATAATTCTTGTTCGTGAGGAGTAAAACGGAGGTCTCTTGCATTGCATGCTGTACCGTCCGGTACCCCGAAACGAAGCTCCTCCATGCTGCTCTCTTTTTTAATTTCTTTATACAATGACCATAGATCGATGCCGGAAACATAGACACAGGAAACATCAAGATTTGGCCTTGCAGTCAGTTGAAGCATTTGTCCCACATATCGCTGTATGGTCGGCAGCATGGAATCAATGCAGCGAATGATAAAAACCATCCCGTTATCGATGGATTCCCAGAGCATGTATGGAACTTTCTGCAGTGTCAGTCGTTTCCCAAGGCCGAGAAACTGCTCAGAAAGAGCCAGATAACCGGACTTATATATTTCAGGGGAGAGGGCTGTGTCCAGATAGAAATGAAATGCGTAATATTGTCCCGGGAGATTGACGCAGGGATCTTTCTGGGGGCAGTACCCAACCTGATCCCACATGTCGAAGCATTGACTGACCTGAGTCCTAAAGCTGAGATGTTTATGGTGCCGGGAACAGCGCAGCTGCTCAGCAATCTTTTCCATCACACGGTCCATCTGCTCCTGCTCAATCGGTTTCACCAGATAATCGGTTACCTGAAGCTGAATGCTCTTGCGCGCATAGTCAAAATCGGAATAGCCGGTTACTACAACAAACTGGGTGTCTGCAGAATATTGTTTGCATTCTGAAATGGCAGACAGACCATCCAGGTGGGGCATATTGATGTCGACAAAGGCGATGTCAGGCTGATACAATTTGCACTGTTCCACTAGGCGTTTCCCGCTGGAAACTTCATAGATTATAAGACTTTCATATTTATATTCATTCAGCATGCTTTTGAGCATATAGCGGGCAAGCCGATCATCGTCAGCAATCAAAATTACCATGTTACATCCCTCCTCTATCTACCGGACACAGCTTTCAGCAGCGCAGAAAAATCTTCCAAACTTGCTGGCTTGGATAAAATAAAATCAGGTTTTACTGCACTGATGGTATCTGTCATATCATATCCGCTCATAAGGATCCATTTTGTATTTGAATATTTTCCTGCGTTGTGTGCAATCAATTCCAGCCCGTTGCACAGCGGCATTTTATAATCGACGATACAGATATCTGGTTCCGGATTGCTGCTCAGCCACTGCTCGGCCTGTGCAGCACTGGCAACCTGTGCGCAGTCAAGCTCATCTCCTAAAATTTCTCTGAGCATGCTTTCAGTACAGAGCCTAACAAGACGCTCGTCATCAACCAATAGAATTGTCATCGTTTTTGTCCTCCAACGATGCTTCCAGAGGTATCAGCAGGCGAACGGTTGTACCTTTTCTGGGAGCACTTTTTACTTCATAATCGGATTCCTGCCGGAAGAGCCTCAGTCTGTTCAGTACATTTTTGAAACCTACCCGGGTAGAGTTGCCAAGAATACTCACATCAAACCCGATGCCGGTGTCGATAACTTCCAGAATCAGCGTGTCCTGTGCTATTTTTGCATGCAGGGTGATGTTGATCGGTGCATCACTTTCTTCCATGCCATGCACAACACAGTTTTCTATCAGAGGCTGGATCAGCAGCTTCGGTATGGGCTGCTGTGCAGTGTTTTCTTCCATGTCGATATTATAATTGATGCGGTCATCAAAACGAAGACGCTGCAGCTCCAGATACTGGGTTGCAAACCGAAATTCCTGCTCCACCGTGACGGTATCGCTTCTGCTGCAAATGTGGCGGAACAGTTTTGTCAGCTGCAGAATGCTGGTCTCCAGCTGTTTGCGTTCGCCCATGCGATTGAGTGCAATAAAACCGTTCAGCGTGTTATACAGAAAATGGGGATTGATCTGGGATTGCAGGGCGGTAAATTCAGCACGGCTCTGGCATTCTCTGGCTTCAGCTTCAGACTGAATCAAGACTTTCAGATTCTGACCCATTTCATTCAGTGCATTTGCGATGGGTTCAAATTGCTTGTCTCCGTCTACGGAGCAGGTATAGTTTAGGTTGCCTTGCTGTAATTGACGAGTGGCCTGACATATGGATCTGATCGATTTGATTGTCCGTGCTGATTGCAGGCGGTACAGAAGATAGGTGAGCGCAAAAGCCAGTACAACTGCGGCGAATACAAGAAAAATAGATACAGTAAAGCTGCTGCAGATGTCATCAATCGAAGAAATATGGACTAGTTTCCATCCGAGTATCTCCTTCACCTGAAATTCATAGATGTGCAGGTTGTGGAATATTGACTTCTTATGCTGCAGCGTAGCATCAATCAGAGTATCATCTGAGGCACCCAGGGTATGAACAATATTTCCCTCTGGATCAATCAGACACAGACCGGAATGTTTGGTGAGAGAGATGTTTTGTACACTTTTTTGCAGCCCTTCAGTACCGGCATCAATCCGCAGGATACCCAGATCTTTCTTGGCATCAATATCACGAATCAGCCGCAGCAGGGAATAGGAACCTTCCGCCTTGCCTGGCGATTTTACAAGATACGACATGGTATCATAAGGAAGCAGCTGCTGACGAAGATCTTCCAGACAGTCGGTATCAATGGTACCATATTGCAGGCCTGCCGTGTCGCGTTCAATTGTATAGGCGTCTCCGTAACCGTTGCCGAACGGGTAGAAAGAAATAGACTGCACCTTCTGAAATGAGGTATGAAGCATTTTGGTGATGAGAACTGTGTAATTGGCTTCGCTTTTAGACACATGAAAATAAGGGGACGGGTCTGCATCGGGATGAAAATACCCATTGTACATATAGCGAATTGCCTGTTCTATGTCACCATATAGATACGGAGTAAAGGATATGGTCTCCAGCTCACTGAAATTTTTCTCGACCATACTGACAGAAGTATTTAATACATCGGAAACAGAATCCTTGTGAAAATCAAGAGAGCGGTGAATATAATCCAGGGACAGAGAAACAGACAGTACGATGATCGGGATGAGTGCGCTGACAAAAAACTTCCGGAAATACATGCGCTGAACCCCGTGGATGGCGTGTCGATCTGATTTCATATCTGAATTCTCCTTTGATATTTTGCTGTGTCAATTATAACAATCCATAGTATATATGTACAGCTGAATTTATAAGATGACACAAAAAAAGACTGAAATCGTAGAATAGTGTCATTGGCATGGCGCAAGCGAGAATCTATAATGAAGTCAGACATCAAACCAAGCAAATTGAAAGGAGAAAAACAATGAAAAAACTTTTATGTCTGGTTCTTTGCACTGCAATGATGGTAACAGCTCTGGCAGCTTGCGGAAAGAAGGACAAAAACACCGAAACTACCCCTAATGGTGCAGAAACTGGGGCAATGCAGTCCGACAAGAAGGACCCCACTGGAAAGGTCGAACTGACCTTTATGACCAATGTTGTTGGCGAGAAGGCAAGCGCTCTGGAGGCTGCGGTCCGTGACTTCGAGAAGGAAACCGGTTATACCGTTGAATTTTCCGCTCCCGGTGAAAGCTACGAAGAATTGATGAAGACCAAGATGTCTTCCAACGAACTGCCCGATGTGTTCACCACTCACGGCTGGTCTGTTGCTCGCTACAGCGAGTACCTGATGCCCGTTAACGACATGGAGTTTGCTTCCCGCATCTCTGAGCAGATCCGGCCTGTTATCACCAATGCTGACGGTAAGATGTTCGTCCTGCCTGTTGACATCGATATTGCTGGTATGGTTTACAATGTGGATGTCCTGGACAAATGTGGCATCGATGTGGATAGCCTAAAGACCTGGGATGACTTTGCAGAGGCTTGCAAGACCATCAAGGAAGCTGGCATTGATCCTATGCACATCGGCGGCAAGGATGGCTGGACTATTGGCCAGTTCTTTGACTGGGTCGCACCTTCCTTCTATGTAACTGATGAGAACAACAGCAAGGCTGCTGATCTAAAAGGCGGTAAGTTTGACAAGGCAGTCTGGGCTGAGATTGCTCAGATGATGTCCGACTGGACTGCTGCCGGTTACTTCAATGCTGATGTTCTGACCGCTGACTACAACAGCGATATGGAAGCTCTGGCTACCGGCAAGACCGCTTTCGTATTCTACGGCAACAGTTCCATCAAGGATGCTATGGCTGTTAACCCCGATGCAAAGCTGGGCATGATGCCTGTGCCTGCAAAGGCTGCCGGTGACGCTCCTTCCCTGATCGCAGGCGAGGACATCGCTGTGGGTATTTGGAAGGATTCCAAGAACATCGAAGCTGCTAAGGAGCTGCTGAACTACCTGGCTAGACCTGAAGTCTGCGCTAAGATCGCTACCTCTGCTGGTAACGCTGCCGGCCTCACCGATGCATCTGCTGAGCTGGGCGTCATTCAGCCCTTCCTGGAGAAGTACAACACTGTTGAGACCTTCCCCTACTTCGACCGTGAGTATCTGCCCAGTGGTATGTGGGATGTTATGTGCTCTACCGGTGCTGAGATCCTTGCACAGAACAGCGGTGCTGTTGATGGTGCAGCTGATGTCATGGAGCAGAGCTTTAATGACAAATATGTTGGCTAATAAATCGGTTTTAGCCTGAATTCCGCAGGGCGGGTCTGCGATACCAGACCCGCCCTGCTTTTTTAAGCAAACTTTTCCCCGGCTTAACATGTCAAATGCGCCACCCAAAGGAGGAATACCACTATGAAAAAAAACTCGCTGCGCCAGTGGAAGCAGCAATCGCAAATGAATATGTTCTATATCCCAGCACTTGTCCTCTTTTGCCTTTTCGTAATCTACCCGTTTATAAAGGGCATTATTATATCGGGGACCAACTGGAATGGCTATTCTCAGACATATAAAAATGTTGGATTTCGCAATTACATCAATTTATTCAAAGACAAAAATGTAGGTATTGCTCTTATCAACACGCTCATTTATGGCTTTGGCAGTACTCTGCTGCAAAACATCATCGGTCTGGCTCTGGCTCTTTTCCTAAACAGCAAGTTCCGTGGCCGCAATGTTCTGCGCGCAGTGATCTATCTGCCGGTTATGATTGCACCGCTGATCATGGGTCATGTTATGTATTTCTTCTTTGAGTACAATCGCGGCGCCCTCAATGATATCCTTGCACTTTTCGGAGTAGCTAAGCTTGACTGGCTGGCTGACGGTCCGAGAGCAGTGCTCCTTATGACACTGGTTAACTCCTTCCAGTTTGTTGGTATCTCTATGGTTCTCTATCTGGCAGGACTTCAGAACATCCCTTCCATGTATTATGAAGCAGCCGCATTGGACGGTGTCAGCAAATTTGCGCAGTTCCGTTACATTACTTTGCCGTTGCTTTTCCCCGCAATGCAGTCTTCCATCACCATCAATCTGATTGGCGGCCTAAAGCTGTACGATATTATTGCAGCCCTGACCTCCGGTGGTCCTGGCTTCTCTTCCCATTCTCTGTCCACCTTGATTCACAGAACATACTTCGGCAGAGAAAATGCAGGTTATGCATCGGCAATCGGCCTGTTCGCATTCCTGCTTATTATGCTTATCAGCACAATTGTTACGAAGCTAATGGATAAGAAGGAGGTTGAGATGTGATGAAAAAAACTCACAAAATTCAGTGGTGGCGTCTGCCAATCGCTATTTTGATTCTTGCCATTTTTCTCGTACCTCTCTACATTCTTTTCAGCGTTGCGTTCCGTTCTCCGACGGATCTGCATTCCTACTGGGCATTCCCCTCAAGTATTTGCTGGGATAACTTTGCCAGCGCAATCAGTGAGGGAAAGATTTTAAATTCGATTGCTAACAGTGCGATTGTCACTGTGTTCTCTGTTGCGATTATTGTCGCAGCTGGTTCTCTGGCCGCATATCCTCTGGCCCGTAAGAGATCCCGTTTCAACAATTCCGTTAAGAACTTCATTCTTGGCATTATGATGGTTCCTCCCCTGTCAATTCTGGTGTCCTTGTATTCGGTGCTGGTATCCATGTCCGGTGTTAACCATTACTGGGGTCTGGTTCTGACTTTGGTTACTTTTGAACTTCCTCTGGCTATCTTCCTGTATGCCAATTTCATTCGTTCTCTGCCGAAAGCGCTGGATGAAGCAGCAGCTATTGACGGCTGTGGTCCTATCCGTACTTTCTTCAGAATCATTCTGCCACAGCTGAAGCCGGTGACAGCATCTGTTGTAATCCTGACCGGTGTGCATTGCTGGAACGATTATCAGTTCTCTCTGTACATCATGCAGGCCCCCAAGTTCCGCACAGTTCCCCTTGCAATTGCATCTTACTTCTCTCAGACGACCAGTAATATCAATGCCGCTGCCGCTGCCGCTCTGATGGCAATTCTTCCTCCCGTGCTTGCCTTCCTGTTCCTGCAGAAGTACTTTATTAAGGGCATGGTGGACAGTGCAATTAAGTAATATGTATTGAGCAAGAGCGCAAAGCAAAATTCTGTAAAAGACCGGTTCTTGCATGTGTGCATGATTTTTAAAATTAGATTCCTGCACTTTTCTCGGTGTATTATGCACCGAGAAAAGCCTGTTGTTTTTCTGTGCAATTCACAGTAAAAGCAGAGAAATATCCCTGCTTTTTCAAAATTTGGGGGTATGTCCCCGAAAACCGCAGGGCGGTTTATTCAGTAGATATTAAATAGGAGATTTCATTATGAATGCCGATAATTTTCATCCGATGCAAAAGGTCCCTCCGATTGCGCATGCGCTGCATCACTGGCAGGCAGAAGAGGGACTTCTCAGATATGAGTATAACGGCGTAGATATCATCGAGGTCCGTGTACCTGCTGGTACCGATCTGGGATTTCGCCATGGTTCTGACGGCACTATGCAGTCAATTCAGTATTTCCAGCAGGTCTATCTGTCGGCAGCACCTGCCTGCAAAGCAAAAATTACACTGCGCGTACACCACGATGCTCTGAATATGCGTCCTCACCGTGCTGCCAAGGATCAGGCTATCCTGGGTGCACAGCCCGGCCTGACTGCGTATGGAGTCAATGGTATCTACGATCCGGAATGGGATCTGCTGCTGGACTGGAGCGGACGTCCCTGGAAGTGGCTGGATGCCAAGCTGGTAAAAGAGGATGATACTTTCAGCCTCGTTTCCTTTGAAGCAGACCTCAACATGAGTGCGCTGTTCCTCAATATTCGTCCCTGGTATTACGCAAAGCATCTGGGATTCAGCTATCATCGCCCCTGGGAACATCGTACATCTCCTAAGGCAATTGCGGGCTGGTGCTCCTGGGAAGCATATCGCAGAGATCTCGACATTGAAAAGATCAATGAAGTTGCGCATTTCCTCAATGAAAAACTGAAGGATTACGGTCTTACCTGCCTGCAGGTAGATGATGGGTATCAGGCTATGCCTCTGCCGGTTAAGGCTGAGATGTCCATGCCGGAAGGCTGGACGACCTGCGATCCTGAAAAATTCCCGGATGGACATTCTTCTATCACGGCTGCCATTGAAGATGCTGGCTTGACTCCCGGTATCTGGGTCAATGCCAATATTACCAATCCCGATTTTCCCAAGGAGCATCCTGATGCAGTCCTCTGGAATGAGGGAGAACCCCTAAAGGGCGAATGGATCGATTTCCTGTACAATTGTGAAGAGAAGACCCTGGAAGAACAGATTAAGCCCATTTTTGAGCAGCTCAAGCGCCTGGGCTACCGCTATATTAAGATTGACGCAATCCGTCATCTGCTGCTGGACGGACTCCACGAATGTGTACGTCTGGGTCTTATGACCAATGAAGATGCCAGCCGCCGTTTCCGTGCCTTTATGGAAGCAAGCCGTGAGGGTATGGGTGACGATGTTTTCTATCTGGCAAGCTGGGGTGTCATGCAGGAAGTGGACGGTATTGCGGATGCATGCCGTATTTCCATGGATGCCAATCCTACCTGGGCCGGTGTCCGGATGCAGCTGTTTGAATCTGCACGCTGGTTCCACACCCACCGTGTTCTGTTTGTCAATGACCCCGACCATGTGTGTGTGCGCAGTAAGCCCGAATGGGTCAAGAGCGTTCTCTCTCTGATCAGCCTGTCCGGTGAGCTTTATATGCTGAGTGATGCACTGAATGCTTACTCTGATGAGAAGCTGGATATCATCCGCAAGACACTTCCGCCTATAGAGACCTATGCAGGCGAAACCGGTCCTCTGTCTGTTGAGTATCCTGCCTATACGTGGACCAAGCTCCATGGCTTTGCCGTTCAGTCCCACGAGACACCTGTGGAAATGGAAAATGTTACGGCAGAGGAAGCAGCCAACATTGCCGGCTGGGCACCTGACCGTCAGACCTTGAATCCCTTCTCCACACTGTGGTCTTTCCCTATGTGGCATCATGGCCAGAGCTGGCGTGTTATGCTTCGTGTAGCTACCACACCTCTGGAGGGAGGCACGATTCGGGCAGAGCAGCTGGCACTGGATCCCCAGAAAACCTACCACGCATTTGATTTCTGGAAACAGACCTATCTGGGTAAGATCAGCGGAAGCTTCTCCTGCGAGCCTCTGGCTCTGGGATGCTGCCAGGTTGTTGCATTCTATGAGGCTTCTGAAATGCCGATGGTGATTGGCTCCGACCGCCATGTTTCCATGGATGCAGTCAGCATCACTGCACAGCAAGCAGATGCAGGAAATCTGAATCTGAAGCTGCACGGTGTCATTGGTACAACAATCAGCTATACGCTCAGCCTACCGGAAAACAGCAGCTGGCATGTCGGCGGCTGCAGCAACTGCACCGCAGTTCTGGCGCAGCAGAAAGAATGTTTCCGTCTGTCTGTGACATTTGCGGACAGCGAGGCAGATGTTACGGTGGTTCGTACATAAATCTGCGGACAGAACATTTTGTACAGGCATATGAGTAAAACGCTGAAAGTTAACAATTTGTTCGGTAAGCTATCGTTCGGATCACGCACATGTGAAATGAAGCAAAATATATTATTGTATCTGCATGCAGAAATCTACTCCACAAAATAGAACTGGGTGCAAAAAAGGAGGAAAACATGAACCCCGCAGGACTCGCGGTGCGGCAGTGTGGAGACCTGTCGTAATGCAGTGTCGTCATTCCATGGGCGACTGCGAGAGCATAAGCGAGGAATCCTTATGCTCAGAGTCAGAAATTATGGCAAGTGTAACCCTAAAAAATGTTAAGAAAATCTATCCGTTCAGCGGAGACGATGTCCGCAAGAAAAGAAAAAAGAAGAAGGGTGAAGAGCCTAAAGACAAAACGTCAAACCTTCAGGTCACTGCTCAGGGTGTCGTAGCCGTTCAGCAGTTTAATCTGGAAATCAAGGATAAGGAATTTGTTGTTTTGGTCGGGCCTTCCGGCTGCGGCAAGTCCACAACGCTGCGTATGATCGCAGGCCTGGAGGAAATCAGCGAAGGCGAGCTGTATATCGAGGACAAGCTGGTCAACGATGTGGCACCCAAGGACCGTGATATTGCCATGGTTTTCCAGAACTATGCGCTGTATCCCCACATGACCGTGTATGACAACATGGCATTCGCTCTGAAGCTGCGTCATACCCCCAAGGCAGAAATTGATCAGGAGGTCAAACGGGCTGCCGAGATTTTGGACATCACCCAGTACCTGGGCCGGAAGCCCAAGGCATTGTCCGGCGGTCAGCGGCAGCGTGTTGCCATCGGCCGTGCAATCGTCCGAAACCCCAAGGTCATGCTGATGGACGAGCCTCTGTCCAACCTGGACGCAAAGCTCCGCAACCAGATGCGTGCTGAAATCATCAAGCTGCGTCAGCGTATTGATACAACCTTTATTTATGTTACCCATGACCAGACTGAGGCCATGACACTGGGTGACCGGATCGTCATTATGAAGGATGGATTCATCCAGCAGATCGGTACCCCCCAGGAAGTCTTCAATCATCCTCATAATCTGTTTGTGGCCAGCTTCATCGGCACACCGCAGATGAACATGTTCGATGCAAAGCTCGTCAAGAAGAATGGCAAGTATGCAGTAGAGCTGGGTGGCCACACTGTTGTACTGTCCGAAGAGAAGCAGGTTGCGCTTGCCAAGAACAATGTTGCCGAACAGGATGTGACTCTGGGCGTGCGTCCGGAGCACATGTCCTTGAGTGAAGAAGGCATTGGTGCCGTTGTGGATGTCCACGAGATGATGGGCTCCTCCGTGCACTTGCATGTGACTGCTATGGGGCGCGACATTGTCCTGGTGGTTTCCACCATGAATATGACCGGTGCAGAGGTTGCAGCTCTGGCAAACGGCTCTTCCGTAAAGTTCTCCTTTGCGGGCAATGTCTGCCATGTTTTTAACAGAGAGACGGGTATCAACCTGGAAGCGTAAAGAAATAAAATTTAGGAGCCTGTTGCAGAATTTGCGTACTGCAACAGGTTCCTTATTTGTTATCTATGTTTTGCTGGATACTTTCTGGCGGCAGGGATGCTTTCCGTCAGAGTTTATGACGTTACTTGTTCGCACTGCATGTATCCAGGACAGTACCCATAGTCTGCGCTGCTTCCTTTTGTGATGCGGTTGTCACACGGGTGTGGGTGTCCTGGGGGAAGCCGGCGCAGACCGGTCGTCAGCTTGATGTAGTAGAGTTTGGAGACACCTAAATTCTTTGTTTCCACCGAAAACGCCTGCACCTAATCTGCCGGGATTGTCTGCATCTCTCTGTGTTCCGCCTTGGAAAGTACACAGGCTGTGGCAGGATTCACCAGCAGAATTTTCTGTACCACGGCAAAAGTCCATGGCAGAGGAGATCACCGAATGAAAGCTCTGCACTGTTTGGGGGCTGAGCCCTTTGGACTGAGATACTGCTTCATATCGTTCAGCATAATAATAAAATATCGATTGTGCCCTAAACAATGAAATTTATACTTTATACAAATTTTAGTTGCATTTTATGTTGTTATTGTACAAACACCGAACAGGAATACCCGGCGCTAAATTGTAAAAGTGTACAAAATATGACCATAATTGTAGATTAGGGTGCTATACAGAAAAATGCATATTAGATATAATATAGGTACACCGGAGCGGGGATTCCTGCTCAGAACAAGGGTTCTGCTGAGACACAGAACACGCAACAGGCATTCAACGATAAGTTTGCTGGCTAATTGTTCAAACATATTCGCATGTTGGGTCTGTCTGTGGGACAGACCCACTTACTTTAGAAAATATACATCTGCAATAACCTTGCAGCACTGACGGTAGACTTTGAAAATGACGAAGTACAGGCAGCTTGTCGGTTTCAAGCGAAGTAAGGAAAGTGTGAGACAGATATGCAAAAAAGCTTTTCCTTTGGAACGTTATGTTTGCCTGCATAGCGGTGTGCAGCATGAGATTATTATGTTGACTGATCCAGCACCCCATAAAAACGCTGAAAAATTGAATGTAAATTCCGAGTTTTACGACTTCGAGCACACAATCAACATTGCTTTGATTTCTGTAAAATCAAGAAAGGAGGATATTCAATTAAACGAGTAAGGTCGCAAGTATAGTCGTTTTAGTGCATTAAAAAAGAAGGAGACATGAAATATGCGTTATTCAACGATTTCGCGTCTGATGGCACTGCTGTTAAGTCTTGTACTTTTGGTGGGAACGATTCCTGCGGGAGCTTCTGCTGACAGTGCGAACACTCATTTTTTGACCGATGCGCAAGGCAGCAGCAGAGTGTCAGCTGGCAAATACGCGTCAGGCAACCACGAGTTAATCGATATCAAGATTACCGATGGTAAAACACACATGATCACAGTATACCTGCTGGACGAGGACAATTCCGGCCGCTGGAGTATTGTGGATGTAATCGATCCTAACACTCAGAAATTACTCGACAGTCAGAATGTGCACAGCTTCTCTGACGGTGTGTATCTGAGTTGGAATATTTCCGGCCATGTACAGCTGAGATTGACGAATGTATGGACAAAGAGATACCAGAAATCAAAGGACACAGCGATTTATGGTGTATTTGTAGATGGTGAAAGTGCAGAGCATTCCAGCGTTGCAAAGATCGCTGTACATCATGACCAGGCAGCAACAAAGGTTGAATCAATCAATGTACTCGGCAGAATTGCAACCCCTAATAAGCCCTATGATATGGCATTTACTAAGGAAGCACAGTCTGTAGAAATCCGCTTTAACGGAAATGTAGCTCCGAATTCCGAAAACATTGACAAGATCACCGTGAGAAAGAACGGACAGGCGGTATCCGGAGAAATGCGTACAGGCTTCCATTCTGTAACATTTGATCCTGTTGATACCTTAAGGGCTGGTATTTACACAGTAAAAATTCCCGGCGATGTCAAGAACAGCAAAGGGCAGGAAATCGGAAAAGAGACTACGTTCACATTTGAAATAGATCCTAAGGTAGAGGTAACTTTCCTGCGTAATGCAATGAATTACCAGACCAGAAGAGTTGACCTGTCTTTCAACGACAGAATCATTAGCAGTCCCAAGGCATCTCTGGTTTATGACCAGACTGGACTTTCTATGAATCTTTCAGAGACAGGCAGCAATGGCGGCAGACTCTATATCATCACAGATAAATTTTTGCCCAGTGGTCAATACACCTTTACTCTGCCCGCAGGTGTTAAATCTGTAAGCGGTGCTGTCAGCACCGAAGAGTATAAAGAAACGGTTGCGTTCGACTCCAAGCAGCTTTCCGCCAGTGTAGAGATTCCTAAGACCGCAGATGCTGCAAAGGGATTCAATGTTGCGGTAAAAGAGTGTATTGGATACAATGAAGTACGGTATGCTTTCTCAGAGGAAACTCTGAAAAACGCCGAGTATAAGCCGGTTGCAAAGGAAATTGCAATTAACCCCATAAGCCTTTCCGGGGTACAGACTCTTTACTTGCAGTTCAGAGTAAACTGCGGCTTCCAGAAGGGTACTGAGTCTCCTGTTTTGCATAAAGGTGTTATGTTCGGAACAGTTACGAAAGGTGAACTGTTGACCTTTGATATGCAGACCGCTGGTGCATATGACAAAGACGGTTTCGGAAGCGATAAGAACCCGCATGACGGTGTTTTCGATGAGGCAACAGAGGTATGGGGCGCAACAGCGAACTACATTGCCGATGGTGAAAACGGTTTTGCGGAAAAAGTAGATCCGGACAAGGATGGTAAAGTTGTTACACCCGATGGGATTCCCTATCAGCTTTCCTCTGGCCTGTATGTTGACGGCGAGAAGAATGTTGCCACTGCAAATGGTGTTACAATTCCTGCACCAAAGCAAGATGAGTATTCTAAGGTCTACATCCTTGCTGCTGGTAAGAAAGACGATAATAAGGGTACCTTTGTTATGAATTATACAGATGGTACGAAATCCGAGCAGGAAGTGAATATCCATTATTGGGAAGATAATGGTAAAGCACCTGAGACTATTGTTTTCAACAAATTAAAGGAATGCTTGGGCTGGTGGAATAACGCAATTTCACAGAACGGTGTTATGCGCCAGTATGTACTGACTCCAGAAGAAGGAAAGACTCTGGAAAGTGTAACACTGCCCAAGAGTGATGTGCTGCTCCGTGTATTTGCAATGACCGGTAAAGTAGCAGACAAGCTTGCTGATGGGGTCCAGACAGTATCCCATACGGAAGGAGGCGTACTGGAAGATAATACAGAGTTCAACGATCCTAACTATAGCGAGTTTGTTTCTATGTACGGGAATGATTCAGAACTTATGGATGCTGCACAAGTTACAGATGTAACAAATGTTACGGAAGTAGCTGCCGGCGACCGTGTCTATGATGAGAACATCCTAAAAGAGCAGGAGACGGTGACCGGCGGATATGGTCAGAGTATGTATCCTTATGTGAGACAGCCGGAAAAGCTGATGTCTTACAAGATTCGTATGCAGGTTTATGAGAACTACGAATTGAATTTTGAGGATGCACTGGAAACCATCCGACGCCTGGATAACCTCACTCGTGGTATCGAAAAGAAATGCTATCTGGTTGGCTGGCAAATGAATGGTCACGATAGTAGTTTCCCTTATCTGGGCGAGGTTAACCCCAGACATAAGCGTCCCATGGATCAGAGCTCTCTGGACAGCCTCAAGTGGCTGATGAAGGAGGCAAAGAAGTATAACACTGACATTACCCTTCATGTTAACTTTTCCGATGCTTATGTAGATGACAACCCTCTGGGGCAGCAGATGCTTGAGAATCAGCTGGCACTGCGTAATGAGAATGGTAAAACCTCCGATACAGGTTACTGGTCCGGACATAATGGCTTCCTGGTAAGTACATATGCAAACTATTTTACCGGAAACTGGCAGAAGAACCAGATGGACCCTCTGTTGAAGATGCTTCCTGGTCTGGAAGGCCAGTCCATCCATCCGGATGCGTGGCGTACACTCCCTGAGAAGTACTACGGCATTAGCATTTACGATGCTGCTGATGCGCAAAGAAGATGCATTCAGTATGCAAGAGATAAGTACAATATGGATCTGACTACAGAATTTGATGTAGGATTCTCTGATGGTAAGATCGCTGATTTGGATCATGTCCTGTATTTCCCGATGATTTGGCAGCACGGTTGGAGTTCCTTTGATCCTATGCGGGTCCCCGCATACATCCAGACAGGCATCAATGAAACCAGTTATTCCGGCTTGCTGAGTGCTACCGGCAGATACTTCGGCTACGGTACTCCTGTTGAACCCACTTTGTGGAATGGCGTTTATGGACCGATTAACCTTCCTGGCCTAAAGGAATCCTTTGCAACCGGTGAACTTACCAGACAGTATCTGAATACGCTCATGAGACATAGCCTGGATGATGATACCCAGTATGGTGGTAAAGCTGTATTGTATGCCTATGATGGTACCCAGGTTATCTCTTCTTGGGATGGCAATAACAGCACTGAGTGCAAGCGTTCTATTGTGGAAGACAACGATGTTGTACTGCAGGAATACATCCGTGGAACCTCTGCTACAAATATCTTCATGCCCATGGTTTGGAGAAGTGGACTTGAGATTCAGGCATGGAGTGAGCAGGGCTATCAGAACCACGAATGGAAGCTTCCTAAGGAATGGAAAGATGTATTCGAAGTGGATCTGTATGACCTCAACTTTGAAGGCGTGAGATACCTGGATACCAAGGCCGTGTCCGATAGAACCTTTACAATGGATATGGCGCCTGACCAGACCGTTATTATTGTACCTAAGGGTCATAACCCGAACAGCACAGAGAGCTTTGCAGCAGAGGGTACAGTAGCTTTTGTTGGCCGTGATACAAAGACAGGTGGCAACTGGACCAAGAAGTACGGCACCGAAGCTTATGAACTGTTTGAGGGAAAGAATACGACCGGAATGACTGACCCAGTAGAACTCAATTATGTTAATGGCGCTGTAAAGACAGTGAATACCGGGCTTGTTCCAGTAGAAAAGATTACATTAGACCATACAGATGCAGCACTTAAGACTGGTGAGACAGTTACTTTGCAGGCAACTGTGACACCTGATACTGCAACTAACAAGGAGGTAACCTTTACTTCTTCTGACGAGTCTGTTGCAAAAGTTGATGAACACGGTGTTGTAACAGCTGTAGGCTGCGGTAATGCTGTGATCACAGCAGCAGCTGCGGGCAAGGAAGCAACTTGTTCAATTCAGGTTCAGCATACTGTGGAGCATGTAGATAGTAAGGCGGCTTCCTGCACAGTAAATGGAAATATTGAGTATTGGTACTGCCAGAACTGTGACAGGTACTTTGATGACGCTGGGTGCACGCAGGAAATTGCTAAGAATCATATCGTTGTCCAATCAACTGGACACGAATGGGAGTCTCAGTTTACTGTTGATAAGGAGCCCACCGCAACTGAGGCAGGACAGAAATCTATTCATTGTAAGCACTGCGATGCCGTAAAGAATGTGACCGTGCTTCCTGCAACAGCAGAGGACAATACTCCCACAAAAACTCCGCAGACTGGCGATCCAATGCCTTTGTTTACTTTGGCAGCTCTGACAGTATTTGCTGCTGGGGCCACTTGGGTACTTGCTCGCAAGAAGTTTGTAAGTAAGTAATCCTAACTTAGCTTTGTACTGTCTTGGGTGGACTGCTATTCTGGCAGTGCACCCAAGATGGTGACTTCTTAATGACTTAGGTAATCATTGCTTGCTCATAGTATCTGCTGTATTTGTTTTGCCTGAGGGCAATATCAAAAATCAGATCACGGATGATAATTGAGGAAATACATGCCTGCTTTCGGGGAAAGAAAGTGTATTTTCCAAGAATCCGGTTCGCAATGAAATCTGAAAAGTCATAGTTGCCCTTTATCGTCCTGTACTATCGTAATGATGGATGATAATCGGCTCAATAGCGGTCCCGCAAAGGGGCATGATGAATCATTTTGTGAGCAGTCTTGCGTGAAACGAACCGTGCTGGTTTGCATGCTTCGTTCGCAGTATTGCACAGCCCTTGGAGAAGGGTAAAAAAATACTACATTTGGTGTAAGGAGAACAGTTATGAGGAAAATTAAAAAGATAGTCTCAGCGGTATGCGCATGTGTACTGGTAGCCGGTATGATGCCTACATCTGTATTTGCCAAATCCGCTAAGAATGAAAACTTGCTGGTTAACCCTGGATTTGAAAGTGAGGGTGGCTGGTGTTATAACGGCAATGCGACCCCTGGCCAATCCGGCTCAGGTACAATGTCGAACAATCCCCACTCCGGCAAGCATGGTATGTTCCTGGATGGAGATAATAATATTGGAAAAAACATACTGACCCAGGATGTGACCCTGCCCTATAACGGTGTATATACTGTGCATGCGTATATTGCTACCGGAAGTTCAAGCTATTGTGGCCTTTTGGGTGTCCGTGTTCCCAACACAAACGAAGCATATACTAAGACAGATATTTGGAGTTCAACTAGCTATGCTGCCCCCTTGAAGCTGAAGCCCTTTGAGGCAAAGCAGGGCGCCGATGTGCAGCTGTATATGAAGAACGGCTACGGTTGGCTGAATGGTGACGATTTTTTCCTTGGTTATGATTTTTCCAATGTTGATTACAACTTGCTCGAACCTGAAAATGATCTGTCTGACCTAACATTAAAGGCGCCTTGGGATGGCAGTTATATCCTAACTCTCGAAGTAAAGGCAACAGAGGGTGCGTCTGTTTCCATTAATAATGTAAAGGATCGTTTTGAAGGCGATAGCACAAAGGTCTTTACTCTGAAGGCTGAGAATGTTAAGAGAGATGATGATCTTCATCTGCAGTTTAAAGCAAGCGGAGACTTTGACATTTTGAAGAAGGAATTGAAGCTGGATATGTCTTCTGTGGAAAATAATCTCCCAGAGGCTAAGGATGTCAGCATCGTATCCAGTGATTCCGGCGTTTACTGCACCGGTGAGTACTTGAGCGGCACGTATACTTTTGTAGACCCGGATGGCGACGATGAAGGCAATACCCGGATCGCATGGTATGCAGCTGACAGCAAGGATGGAGCATACACACAGATTGAAGGCCAAGATTCTAAGGCCTTAAAGCTGACAGAAGATCTGGAAGGCAAATATGTAAAGATGGGTATTGTTCCTGTGGACCTTTGGAATAAGGATGGCAAGGAAGTATTTTCCAATTTGGTTGGACCTGTGGAAGTGAACCTGGTGTACAATTCGGGCATGGAAGCAGAATCCAGAGATGGCAACCCCGAAGGTTGGTACTGGAATGAAAAGAGCAGTAATCCTTTCGTGAACAATAAAAATGAAACACGCAGAGGCTTCCGTTATGCAGAAGTTAAGGAAGCGGACGTTGAGGCATTCTATCCTGCTTCTGTTAAGAAGAGTGGTAACTATAGCTTTGGTGCTTGGGTAAAATCCGAGCAGGATGGTGGTATCCTGGGGCTGCGTTTTGCGGATTCTAAGGAAATCATCAAAGAAATCGCACTTACTTCCACGGAAGGCCAATACAAGCATATTACGGCTGATGATGTTGCACTGGAGTCCGGAAGAAAAGTAGAGATCTTCCTCAAGGGAACCGAAGGCTGTGGTACCGTAAAGGCTGACGATTTCATGATCGTGCGGAAGGGGGCTGCTGCAGGCGAGTTCACTTCTGTGCTGGGCTTCAAAGCAGATAATCAGTTTGGCGTGGCAGAAATCGATCAGACGAATCATACGATTACATTTAAGGTACCTTACAAGACTGATATTACCAATATGAAGGCTGCCGTGCAGGTGTCAGAAAATGCAACTGCCAGTGTTGATTTTGCAGCTGGCGTTGACTTTACCAACCCTGTAGAATTTATTGTAAAGAACGGTGATAAGACTTCTCCCAAGTGGACTGTCAAGTGTGTGGTTGGTCAGAGAACGGTTCAGATCACCTCTGACAACAAGACACTGGAAGAAACCTTTAATTGGGCGGTTAACAAGACTGATCAGTTTGTTATGACAGGCAAGACCGGCGTGCTCAATAAGTCTGAAAGCAATCCCAGAGGTACTGGTACAGCGAAGTATATCCCTTCCTATTGGGCAGGTTATTATGATCGTACCGCTTTCTACGGACGTGACTTTGTTCATCAGGCAGTTGGCGGACAGTTAGTTGGTCTCACAGAAGAGAACTTCAACATGTTCAAGACCTTCGCTAAGAATGCAACGGAGGAACAGAAGTGGTATGCGCCTTGGGCTTTCAATTTTGATGGCTCGATTTACAGCTTGGACTATAAGAGCCCAACAAACTTTGTTCGTGAAGTACCTGCACAGTTTGAGCTGGTAGAAAAAGCTTATAAGCAGTACCAGTGGAGCGGTGATGAGAGATACATCAACGATCCCGATCTGTGGAATTTCTACACAAAGGTCATGACTGATTTTGTGGAGATGCATGATACTAACGGCAACGGTGTTGCTGAAGGCACCGGCGGTGGCATTTTCCAGGGAACCTGTTCCTATAATGAGCGTGGTGGAGAGCCTTTGCTGGAAGCTGGCGATTCTATCGGTTCCCAGTATCAGGCAACTCTGGCATATGCCGGCATGCTGGAAGCACGTGGCGAGAAGGATGAAGCTGCAAAGTGGTTCCAGAAGGCTGCTGACCTAAAGAAGTACTTCAATGAAGAGTGGAGTGTTAAGGTAGGCAGCGAGAACACTTATGTTCGTGCATTGGGTACAGACAATATGACCAAGTACACTGGGTGGGGTAAGGAAAATAGCTGGTTCATGCCCATGAAGCAGATTACTGCCCCCGGCGAAAGAACAGACGGATACCTGGACATGATCTCCGAGAGACTTGGAGATGGAATTGGAAGCAACAGCTCTGCGCCTAATAATATTGAGGCATATACTTACCTGCCCGACACCTTCTTCCCCTATAATCGTAACGAAGAAGCTTGGAAGTGGATGCAGTATATTGCAAGCGTTAAGGACAATCCCCATGAGCGCCCCAGCCAGGGTACAAATGGCGATTATCCTGAAATTTCCTTCACTTGGGTTTCCAGCACAATAGAAGGTTTGATGGGTGTTCAAGCGGATGCAGCTAAGAACATGGTTACCACCGCAGCACACCTGCCTAAGGAAATTGGCTTTATCGATGCAACCAGCATCCATTTTGCGGATCATTATCTGGATGTGCGCCATGATGGTTTAACAAAGACAACTGTGCATAACGAAGCAGAAAAGACACTGAACTGGGAAGCACAGTTCTATGGTGAGTACGACTACATTCTCTGCAATGGCAAGTACATTCCCGCAAAAAAGAAGCAGGTAAATGGCGTAACAGTCAGCTTTGCCAATATTACAGTGAATGCAAATGAAACCACAACTGCAGAGGCTGTTAATGAGGAGAATGTGGTATGTGAGGTAACTCTGGACAAGACCGAGCTCTCACTGCAGGTAGGTAAGACCGCTGAACTGAAGGCAACCGTTACTCCTTTCGATGCAACTGTTACTTGGTCCTCAAGTGACAAGGCAATTGCAACAGTGAATGAAAAAGGCGTTGTGACTGCAGTGAAAGAAGGTACTGCAACAATTACGGCATCTCTGGAAAATGGTAAGACTGCTAAGTGCGTGGTAACTGTAACAGCTCCTGCCACTCAGAAGGGTGCAGACTACAGCAAGGTAGATGCAGCTCTTGCTGAGGTCAGCAAGCTGAATCCCAACAATTATAAGGACATATCCGCTGTCGTGAAGGCTGTGAATGCTGTAGATCGTACATTGGATAGCTCCAAGCAGGATGTTGTTGATGGTTACGCTGAGGCTATTGTCAATGCCCTCAAGAAGCTGGAGTTCAAGGATGCGGATTACAGCAGGGTGGATACTGCGATTGCTAAGGCTAACAAGCTGGATAGCAAGAAGTACGAGAACTTCTCCGCTGTAAAGGATGCGGTAGATGCAGTGGTTCGCGGTAAGAATATTACTGAGCAGGATACTGTAGACGGCTATGCAGAGGCTATTGAAAATGCTTTGAATGCATTAAAGGCATTGAATCAGAAGGAAGATTCTACTGTGCCTAAGACTGGTGACGCAAATTATCTTGCTGTGTTTGCAGCGATGATTGCTTCTGCTGGAGCTGCTCTGTGTCTGCAGAAGAAAAAGAAGTTTGCAAGATAAGCAGCAGACAACCGTACACGCAAAAAGCGTAGGTAAATCTGCGCTGAGATGAAAAATTAAATTACCCGCCAATACTATGGAATTCCGTGGTATTGGTGGGTAATTTTTTACTACAGAAAAAGAAACACTAGAATAAAACATGAGGACCGTGTTGCGAATTAAGAAACTTGTGTCACTTTGAGCAGCGGACAAGGGCCACATAGAAAAGATTCAACTACCGGTGAGTGTCGGGCCGCTATGAAGCGGATGGTAGACTCCGGATTCGGCCGCGCCTGCTCCGGCATCTCCTAATCCATATACCGAGTAAAAGGGCCTCTTGCATACCGGCACAGTATGTGGTCGTCCGGTGTGAACAGCCCCAGGCTGGGGTAATTTTCCAGCATGTACGCCTCCTCACCTGGGCAATTTCGCTGAAAGACCGCCCGCAGCAAATCGTTCAACCAGTGCCGATGAAAACCCATATTGAAAATCAGTATGATTCTTCCAAGAAGGACAACAACGCCTCGTTGCAGAGGGAATTTGCTCAGGGGGAGAATGCCTATATCTGTCGCTCTCTCCCAAATATTCTGGGGAGAGCGCTGGACGAGATGGAGTGAATTTATTTCCATAGGGCAGTAACGTGGTTTGGTCGCAAAAAATGCACAACCGCAATGCGCCCAAGCGCAATTACATTCCCTAACGGGAAGAGGTGGAGACAGCCGTTCGGGAAATCGAGCGGGCGTGTGGCCCTCTGAATCGCCCCACCATTCGGATTCATAACGAAAAAGAAGCAGCCTGTAAGCTGAACAAAGATGTATTGGACAGAAATTGTGGCGGAAAAGATACGACGACAGAGCAGCTTTCTGGAGGAGATTGGGAAAGAAAAAGAGGCCTTGCTTTTATGCTCCTATCTTCAGCAGCTGACATTGGGAGATAAAACCAACCGGGAGGCCCATGCTGCCAAAGTCTATTTCGATGCCCTTTTCGGTATGGAATTTACCAGATCGGAAGAATGCGTGACCAATAGCGCACTTAATTATGGATATTCCATACTGCTGTCCGCTTTTAACCGGGAAATTACAGCCAACGGCTATTTGACCCAATTGGGTTTATGGCATGAAAACAGGTTTAATCCCTATAATCTGGCTAGCGATCTCATGGAGCCTTTCAGACCTTTGGTGGATCGGCTGGTACTGAATCAGAATTTTCAAAAGCTGGAACATGAGTAGAAAATGATCTTGGTTTCTCTTTTAAATTCTTAGGTGAGAATTGACGGAAATCTTCAGCGGCTTACCAATGCCATTCGAATTTATTGCAGCAGTGTATTTCATGCGCTTAATGATCAAGACGTGAGTCGGATTCAGTTTTGCAGTTATGAGTTATAGATTTATGAGAGTGATTGTCTTTTTTGATCTTCCGGTGGAAACGGCTCAGCAGCGAAGAAATTATACCCATTTCAGAAAATTCCTCATCAGAAATGGATTTATTATGATGCAGGAGTCCGTATATACAAAGCTGGCGCCTACAGCCACAGTGGCAGATTCCATCCAATTTCAGGTGCGGAGGAATAAGCCCTTTGAGGGAATTGTTCAGATGCTTACCATAACAGAAAAGCAGTTTAATCGCATGGAAATTCTAACAGGCCAATACCAGACAGAAGTGCTGGATGATGACAGAAGGTTGGTGATCCTTTGAAACTGGCCAATAACCATTGGTGCAGCACTTTGGAGTGGGATACTACCCATCCCGGAAGTCTGATTCTGGAGAAACCGGAAGATTACCGTGAGATTGTGGGAGATCTTTCAGCTCAGAGTAATGGAGGGGAGGGGATTTTGGTATTTTCGGATCAGGGGAATCTTTTCAGTCTGGGCAAAGAGGGAATTCTTGTTCGGGATTTGTGGTCGGTGGATGTGAATCAGAAAAAATTGCTTGCTGGGGTGTGCAGATCTCTGACACAGCTGGTACAGGAGGAACATTATCAGGAGCTATTTTCTCTTTTACAGCAATGTGAAACTATTCTTTCTGCACTTCAGCAAGAATCCATGCTTCCTTTGGAATGGGAAACTCCGGTAGATATTTCACCAATTTTTAAAGCATTGGGGGTGCATTTGGAGGCGGCGGATGATCCGTTTGAAAGATTGGTGGATTATATTCGTCTATGTCAAGAATTCCTCCATTCCCGATTTGCGGTTTTGGTTGGACTTCGGAGCTATTTGACAGATCGGGAGTGGACAGCGCTCTGCTATGACTTTTCTGCCTGCGGAATTCCGGTTCTGTTTGTGGATCCCGCTGCCGGTGCTTTGCAGGAAAACGAGAAGCGCCTTGTTATCGACATAGATCGCTGTGAACTGATACTGTCTTGACAAAAGCGGGTATCTCCGTTATTCTGAATACAGGCTGCATACCTGTTCGGGACTGTAAGCAAGTGATGGCTTTTTCGCTTCCCTCATGAAATTTGGGGTTTGAGAGTGATGTAGTTTTGAACAGGTCTCAAACCAACGAGGGCTTGATAACTGCACTCCATCAGTTTGAGAGTGATGTAGTTTTGAACAGGTCTCAAACTTTTCTGCTGCCATTTTTAGTCTCCTTTTTGTTTGAGAGTGATGTAGTTTTGAACAGGTCTCAAACAAGACGATCCACAGATCCTTCGTGAATAATAAATAGAATGGTCTCTAAACAAACAAAATATTTCCCGAGCAACTGACATACACCATCTTATGGTTAAAAAAGGGAGACATTATGGAAAAAGAAAATCAGCGAAAAAGGCCTGTATTAATCGTCTTGCTTATCTGGAGTGCATGTTTCTTGCTGCGGGCAGGGGAATATTTCCTGCTGAGAACAGACCAAACTATTTTGGGAGAGGCATTTGTTCACAAGCTGCTTGGAATCGGAATTCTTTTCCTAATAGCAAGACGGTGGAATATTTCCAATTCCAGGATGGGATTTACAAATAAAAAATTCTTTTTAGGATTTCTCAAGGGGTTACTCTTTGGCGTGGGTGTATTTGCTGCGGCCTATATCAGCGAGATTTGTATTTTGATTGCGCAGGGGAATTTTGCGGGCATAAACATATATGTAAGTGCCTATGCTGTTGACGGCAATATTGGAAATCGCACCGCAGCATTTTTTTTCGTAATATGTATCCTTGGAAATCTGATTAATGTATTCATGGAAGAAGGCTTGTTTCGGGGATTATTCCCAGCCATTTTGGAACAGAAATACAAATTTATTGTCTCAGCAATCCTGGCCTCGGTGCTGTTTGGCTTATGGCACATCATGGCTCCGCTGCGGAACTATGTGGATGGCACAGTGAGTCTGGGGGGATTTATCGGCAGCAGCATGATGCTGATTTTTACTTCGGCCTTGGTTGGATTTAAGTTTGCGATGCTCGCAAAACTGACCGGCAGCCTGTATATAAGCATGGGAGATCATTTTGTTAATAATACGATTGTGAATATGCTTCATGTTTTATCCAACAGCGGCGCGGATGAACTGATGCCGATACGGATTGCAATCGCACAATCTATTTCGTTCTGTATCGTTTTGATATGCTATTGTGTCAAGGCACGAAAGAACTTAAATTTGGAGTGTTAGAGATCTCAAAATAAGTGTGACACTTTCAGTCTGGGAACCTCATAGAAAGCGGGGAAAAATGTGAAGAAATACAAAATTGGATTTGATCCCTTTGGACTTATACTGTTTTTAACGGTCATGCTGCCGAACTTTATTTGGATGATAAAACCTGCGCCCAATGATATTCTTAGAGCAGAATCTCTGACTCCTATCCTGGATAGTATTATGAGCGCTGTTCAAATTATTTTTGTTGTGTCTATGTGTGGTATCATAAATAAAAGGGCAAAGAAATTACACGTTTCTGCATGGATAATGATCGCTGTGATATCAACTGTAGTATACTATGTAACTTGGGGATTTTACTACAGCGGGAACATTAGCAACACTGTTGTGCTCCATTTAACTGTAGCTCCCTGTATGGCGTTTATCGCTTACCTAATAGGTAGAAAAAATTACATAGCACTCCTTTTCGCAATTTTCTTTTTATTATGTCATCTTTTACATGCAATTCTGAATTTTATTGTATGATTCTCTTTTTGTGCGTTTTATTCAAGAGTCAGACCGATCCCAATTCACCGGAACATACTTCTGCCTGCTATGCAAAATTTTTTCTGTGGTTTCAGCAGAGAATCGTCTCCGGGAAAGTCTCAGAGCCTAAAGGGCTTTGGGGCTTTTTTTGTCCCCTTTTTTAGTGTGCAAGCGAAAAGATACATTTTTCGCATAGGGATGTACTTGGGGAACTGGGGCGAGGAACTCCGATTTTAGTGCGGATTTTGAAGGATTTGCCTTCAGAATGGCCCCTTTCTGTTCTCATATTATAGAATTTTCAAAATCAACAGGTTCTTTGGTAATTGTCTGACAGCAATGGAATCGGGAGCTTAAGTCTGTACTCCCTGGTGATCTGCGGCAGCGGTACACTTTTTATAAATCACGGGACAGAGAGGAGGCGTGCACCAGGATGATTGGACGCCTCTGCCAGATATATCCATAAGGCCATAGCGACATTTTAGCGGTGAGGGATTCGTATTTGCTGGATTGCGCTTGGACAACACAGGATGCAATTGGCAAAGACACGGCCTGGGGTGCACCTCGTATGTCCCAGCGTACCTGGGACAATGAAAATATTCAAAAGAGGCTGAAATCGGTAAGAAGCGGCACCCCAATGCATATGGCGTATCGGAAAGACAGCCGATTGCAATTCATCCGTACCGGATTGATACAGAAAAGAAAGAACAGGTTAGGGATTTGAGAAATAGAGGGCAATGCTCTGGCAGCACCAGGCCTTTTACCGCATAATCTGCTCGGAAATCTTATTGAATAAGGGCTTTTTTACATGGGAAGTTCCTGCCAGACCTGTGTTTTCTCGCCAACCTGTAAAATGGATTATGCGCTATATGCAATGGGTATTGGCAAATACACTGAGGGAAATTGTATATAAATGACAAAAACACAGGGGACAATTTGGATATTCAATTATGAATTTCAGACATACTTCGATGAAAACTGTCAAGATTTAATATTGTGCATTATCGATAAGTTTGATAAATTATATACATAAATTATATGCATATCTGATAAAAATGGATTTGTGGAAAATAATATCACAATACGATAATAGATTGGCTCACAATGGATTATCGACACCAGTCAGAAATACAAATATGCATATTGCTGCAGTTCGACGAAAAGAATGCAGTGTAACAAAATAAAGGGAGGAAATTAAAATGAAGAAGCGTTTGTTGGCACTGGTACTTTCAATGGTGATGCTGCTGAGCTTTTCCGCTTGCACGGGCACCGACACACAGGGCCCAAAGCCAGATGGCAGCACTCCTGCTTTCGTAGTTTTTTATTTTGATCGAAACAATGTCTGCCAAGTGCGAAATACAGATGCGCCTAAAATATGCAGATAATTAGATACAAATGGTGTGTTTATTACGTTGACACGAGGAAAGAGGATTGATATAATTCTGTTATAAAGCTGAGTCAGCAAAGGAAAAACGGGGGAGTTCACTATGGTTTCCAGAAAAGATGTAGCTCGAGAGGCCGGCGTTTCGGCAACCAGTGTTTCATACTACATTAACCACAGCGGATATGTAAGTAAGGCTTCTGCGGAGCGAATCCAGGCAGCTATCGATAAACTGCATTACAGTCCCAATCAGATTGCGAAAAGTCTCAAAACACAGAAAAGCGATCAGTTCTTATTTCTGTGCAATGAGATCAGAAACCCTTTTTTTGCTCAGCTGATTTCTGGTGCAACTGCGGCAGCCTACCAAAACAACTACAGCATTCTATTTAGCAACGTAATTGACGACGAGGAATATTTGCGCAAACTCTGCAGCTATCAGGTCAGCGGTGTGTTTCTTCCCAGTGGTCGAATTCGAAAAAGTGTTGTGGAAAGCATTCTGAAAATGGGGATCTCTATCGTGATGTTGAGTGATGCCGTTTGGGAGAAGGTGCCGGATGAGATTACAACTGTGCGCAGTGCCGCAGAAAATGTATTTCCGGAGATTCTGAAACATCTCAAGGAGAAGGGGTATGAAAAATTCCGTTACGTCTGCAGTGCGCCGGATATGCGTCGGGGAAGTATTGACGATAAAGCGAAGGCATTTCTTCAGACTACCCAGCTGAATCCGGAGAAAGATGTAATTTATAACGTGACCACAACAGAGCAGGCAGGGGAAGTTATTATGGGGCAGTGGCAGTATTCTGGCGTTCCGGAGGCTATTATCTGCGCCAACGACTCCATAGCTCAAGGCGTCATATATGCGCTTACCCAAAAAGGAATTCGGGTGCCGGAAAATGTGGGCGTAGTAGGTTATGACAATACAGTGGCATCTCAATTTTATACTCCATCCATTACCTCTGTGGATTTTGGCGCAGAAAAGCTGGGGGAAATTATAATCGATATGCTGATTCGGAGAGTGGAAGGCAAGAAGGTAGAGAACCTGGAGATCTGTCCGGTTCTAGTGCCCCGCCAATCTACCAATCGGCTGGTCTAATGAATACTGCAAAAGCCGGCATTTGCTGGCTTTTTTCTCATCTGGGAGCTATGGGTGAGTATCAAGAGATGGATTTTGTTAAATATGCTTGAAACAACACAAAATTTATTAAAGAATAAAGCATATTGCATAAGCATTTGATGTCCTTTTTGGAATATACGTATATTGACACGAAACACTATTTGCGGATATAATGTGGACATAAGGGAGAGAAAGAGACATTTATAGCAGAGGGAATGTCGAATATCCGATGCGAGCCACGGATAAAAATAATAGGCTCAAAAATTTTTATGGATTTTATTGATACGTGTCAATAAAAATAATATGAAAAAAATTATGAGGAAAACGGAGGAAAATACCATGATGAAAAAGTTTACCGCATTTTTACTGGCTCTTGCTGTCATGCTGTCGATGACAGCCTGTGGCGGATCCGGCGAGAAAGAAGAAACTGCTGGGGATGGCCCGTTCAAAATTCGTGTGGGCACAATGCCTTATTATTCCGGTGTCCCGATTCAGGTTATTCAGGATGAGGGGCTGGATAAAAAGTACGGGTTTGAGATGAAAGTTCTAAACTTTGCATCTGGCGGACCCATGGCAGAAGCTCTGGGGGCAGGCGAGTGGGACGTGGGCCCCATTGGTGCCGGTGGCATGATAGCGATCCCCAACTACAATGCCTATCTCATATACGATGTGGAACATGAAATGGATGGGGCCTGGATCATGGCACGGCCTGACAGTGCGATTGCCAAGGCGGGCAGCAATGTTGAAGGTTATCCCGATGTCCTGGGCGATGCAGACTCCGTGAAGGGGATTACCGTCCTTGGTACGATCGGCAACATTTCTCACTACATGGCCATTGACTATGTGGAGAAGATGGGCCTTACCATGAATGACGTCAACTTCCTGAACATGGAAACCAGCAATGTTTATACTGCGTTTGTTTCCGGCTCCGGTGACCTTGCTTGCATGGGGTCTCCCACTGCGGCCATGAAGCTGATGGATGAAGGCTATGTCCGTGTTGGTGGTCTGCTACAGCAGGGGCTGCCCCAGCAGGACTGCATGCTGATCAGCGAGGATTACTATAAGAATCATCATGATGAGGCTGCAGCCTTTATGGCAGCTTGGCTGGAAGCCAGTGCGATGCTGAATGCCGATCAGGAATATGAGCAAGAGATGATGTCCAAATTCTATAGCACTCAGGGCCGTACGGACTTTACCGATGCCGACGTTGAGCGCGAGGCAAGCTGGAATACTTATATGGATCCGACCAACTATGATCCCGAGCTGCTCGGTAGTTGGATGCAGGGATTAATTTCCTGCTATGTTGATGCAGGAGTTCAGGAAGCATCCGTCCATGAAGCACTTGTGAAGAACACTGTTAAAGATATCATGGAGGATGCTCTGGAGATCTACCAGCAAAAGCAGGCAAGTTGATTTGCGTATGAACGGCTTCCATGGGAGCCGTTCACTTTTTAAAATAGGGTGACGAAATGATTGAACAAAAGAAACAGTCCAGAAGTAAATACTATCTGATTTCTGCGGCAGCAGTAGCGACATTTTTGATTGCGTGGTATCTGGCTACAGATGTGTTCCATTTATACCAGTATAATATGCTTCCGAGTCCGGTGAAGGTCGCCAAGAGCTTTGCGGAAAAGCTCACCAGTACGGTGCCGGATGGGGGTACGCTGTTGACACACATCAGATCCAGTCTGTATGTCGTCATGGTGGGGTACCTGATCGGTGTCTGTGTGGGAATTCCTACTGGTATTCTCATGGCCTGGTACAAGCCTATTGACAATATGGTGCGGCCTGTATTTGATTTCCTGCGTGTAATTCCTGGTGTAGCCTGGATTCCGGTGTTTACCGTGTGGCTCGGTATTGGTATCGAGGCAAAAGCGGCGATTATATTTACCAACGTATTTGTTGGCACAGTAGTGAATGTGTATTCTGGTATCAAGCAGACCAATGAGGTTCATATCTGGGTGGCCCAGACCTTTGGAGCATCCCGGCTGAAGGTGCTGTGGCGGGTAGCGATTCCCTCTGCACTGCCCTATCTATTTACAGGTCTCAAGGTTTCCCTCAGTATGGCCTGGTTGGGAATTGTGGCAGCAGAACTGTTGGCCTCCCAGAGCGGACTGGGCTATTTGATTCAGGTTTCTCGCAGCCTTGGACGTGCGGATTTGGTGATGGTCGGTATGATTACGATTGGCATAATCGGTGCCCTGCTGACGGTCGTTCTTGAAATTTTGGAGCGTATTTTTGTCAAAGGAGGCCGCAAATGAAAAAGAAAATGAAAAATGGGAAGAAATACATTTGGGGTGCACTGAGTCTCTGCGCGCTATTTATAGTTTGGTACTTAGGTTCTCGGTCTCCTGAAATGGGTAAGCTCCTGCCGAATCCTTTTAACGTTCTGGATTTTGTAATGGAAAGCATCATAAAGCCTGTAGGCAGCATGATCCTGCCCAAGCATATCCTTTGGAGTCTCTCCCGTGTGTTAGTGGGCTATTCCTTGGCAGTGCTTGTGGGCATTGTACTGGGCTTTTTGGGGAGCTGGTTTAAAGTTGGCGAGGCGATTATCAAGCCCTTCTATCTCTTTCTCCGCTCAATCCCCTCTCTGGCATGGATTCCTCTGGCGATTCTGTGGTTCGGGATTGGAGAAACATCCAAGTACTATATCATTTTTATTACTGCAGTCATGATTATAATGACGAATGTCATCGACGGTGTACGGGCAGTGAGTCCAGAACTTCTGGGTGTGGCCCGAATGCTGGGGACACGGGAAAATCAGCTGTTTTTCAAAGTGGTGCTGCCCTGTGCGGTACCTCAGATATTCAATGGCTTGCAGGTAGCGATAGGAGCTGCGTGGGCATCTGTGCTGGCAGCTGAAATGATTAGCTCTACAAAGGGTGTTGGCTGGATTATTCTGGCAGGTCAGAACTCTGCCAATATGGTGCAGATCTTTGCAGGCATACTGGTGATTGGCATTATTGGTCTATTGTTGGCATCTATTATGCGTTTGCTGGAAGCAAAGCTTTGCGCCTGGAATGAAAGAGGTAAATAATATGGCGATGATCGAAGTGAAAAATGTTTCCCGTACCTTCAAAAGTGGGGTGGGAAGCCATTGTGCAAATGAGGTACTGCGGGATATTAATTTCAGCATTGAGGAAAATGAGTTTGTGGTTATATTCGGCCCCGGACAGTGCGGAAAAACCACGCTGCTGAATATCATTGCAGGGTTGGATAGCCCTAGCTCCGGTGAGGTGCTCATAAAGGGGAAAAAGGTTACACGGCCCGGACCCGACCGCGCCATGGTATTTCAAAATATAATGCTGTTTCCATGGCTGACCGTTATGGGCAATGTGGAGTACAGCTTGAAGATCCGAGGCGTTCCTAAGGAGGAATACAGAAAAGAAGCGCAGAAATATATTGATCTTGTGGGACTGAAAGGATTTGAAAATTCCTACCCTATCAAAATTTCCGGAGGCATGAAGCAGCGTGTGGGGATTGCCCGGGCGTACTGTACAAAACCTGATGTGATGCTGATGGATGAGCCCTTCGGTGCTCTGGATGCCCAAACCCGGTATCTGATGCAGGAGGAGGTTATCCGGATCCGTAACGCAGAAAAGCGAACAGTGATTTTTGTTACGAACAACATAGAGGAGGCACTCTATCTTGCAGACAGAATCATTGTAATGACTCGCTGCCCTGCAATGGTCATGGAGGAGGTCAAAATTGATCTGCCCCGTCCCAGAAGTTACGTGGACCCTGAATTTCTGCGTATGCGTAAGGAAATCAGTGCCATGGTAGATAGAAAGAGGTAACAGATGGATAATCAGAAAGTGAAAGTTCAGGCAAAACATCTAACGAAACGATTTGGAGATCTGCTTGTACTCGATGACATCTCCTTTGATGTCCATGAGGGGGAGTTTCTCTGCATTGTGGGTCCCACTGGATGTGGCAAGACAACCTTTCTCAACTGCCTGACAAAAATTTTTGATGTCACTGACGGAGAGATTCTGGTAGATGGTGCCCCCATTGACTGCAAGAAAAACAATGTTTCGTATATTATGCAGGAGAGCTCCGCCATGGAGTGGCTGACGGTGGAGGAAAATGTACGGTTTGGCCTTGAAATCAAAAAGCAGCCAAAGGCTTTAATTAAACAGCGTGTAGATGAAATCTTAGACATCGTTGGTCTGTCGGAGTATCGTCACTACTATCCCAGACAGTTGTCAGTTAGTATGCTGCAGCGGACTGTGATTGCCCGAGCCTTTGCTACGCATCCGGAGCTGCTGCTCATGGATGAGCCATACGGACAGCTGGATCTGGATCTGCGCTTTAAGCTGGAGGATGAGCTTATTAAGCTGTGGCAGAAGACTGGTACAACCGTTATCTTTATTACCCATAATGTGGAAGAGGCGGTATATCTGGGGCAGCGAATCATGATTCTTACCAATAAACCGACAAAGGTGAAAACAATTTTGAACTGCGACCTTCCACGCCCCAGAGACGTGGCGGATGAAGAATTTGTGAAGATCCGAAATCAGGTTACGGATCTGATTAAATGGTGGTAAGCCTATGGTGGAGAAACCTAATATTGTGGTCTTTATGACTGATCAGCAGTGCGGAGATACCATTTGTGGACCCAACAGGCCGCTGACCCCCAATGTGGATGCTTTTCGCAAAAATGCTGTGACATTTACCGATGCCTACTGTACGGCGCCCCACTGCTGCCCATCCCGAGCGTCTTTCTTCACTGGAAAATATCCAACGCAGCATGGCGTATGGAATAACGTGGAGGTAGACAATGCGTTGACCCATGGGCTCTACGATGAGGTGACACTATTCCCGGAACGGCTGCAGGCCAGCGGCTACCATACTGTCTTTTCCGGGAAATGGCATGTCAGTGCCTATGAGGGCCCTGAGGAACGGGGATTTGACGAGAATCTGCACGAGTATATCTCCAATTACGGACGGTTTTCCCCTGTGAACCGTCCAAGACATCAAGACTGGGAGAAACTTTACAATCGGCCGCTGCCCACTGAGGCAAACAGTCTGGACAAACCTATGGGGTGTCTGTGCAGGGAGGGATACCCAGATCATCAACAGTTTAGCACGCATCCAGATATGTACGGTGACGCTATTACAGTAGAGGAAGCCTGCAAAGCCATACGCAGACAGAGACGTGAGGAGCCCATGTTCCTCTATGTGGGCACAACGGGACCACATGATCCCTATAATCCCCCACAGGAGTTCTTGGATCTTTACCGGGATACAGATATCCAGCTTCCGGATAATTTCCATGATACACTGCGGGATAAGCCCAATTTGTACCGCAGAACCCAGGAGCGTTATGCGCTGACTGAGCAGGAACACAGGGAGTGTATCCGCCATTATATGGCTTTTACCAGTTATGAGGATGCGCTCTTTGGCAAACTTCTGGATTGTCTCAAGGATACCGGTCAGCTGGAAAATACCTATGTGTTCTATGTTTCAGATCATGGAGACTATGTTGGAGCGCATGGCCTGTGGGCGAAAGGACTTCCTTGTTTTCGAGAGGCCTACCATATTTGCGCTATGATGGGCGGCGGCCCGATCCGGGGGGCTCATACGGTTCGGGAACTGGTTTCTATTACCGATTTTGCTCCCACCATTTTGGAGCTTGCCGGATTGGAGCCGGAAGAGGATACGCTGGGGCGTTCCCTGCTGCCTTTCGTGGAGGGAAAACAGCCGGATGTTTGGCGAACAGAGCACTTTACGCAGACCAACGGCAATGAGCTTTATGGAATTCAGAGAGCCGTCTGGAATAAAAAGTGGAAGTACGTCTTTAACGGCTTTGATTATGATGAGTTGTACGATCTTGAGAAGGATCCGGGAGAGCTGCATAATCTGATTGATCGGGAGGATCTAAAACCCGTAGTCCGTGAGATGTGCAAAAAACTCTGGAAATTTGCCAGAATCTCAGGGGATAATTGCACCTGTTCCTATATTATGGTCAGTCTTGCCCCCTATGGGCCGGGTATTGCGTTGGAAGATGATGACGAATGACCGGCTGAAGGTATACGCATATTTCTTTAATTTTGCGGAGAAAGTTTGCCAGCGCACTGTCCCCTCAAACCCTTTAAATAAAAGTCAAAGCGCTCCATAGTTTTGCGCAATTTCAGCGAGGGAGGATGGAATCCGTGCTCCAAGTCATGAGAGCTGAAAAGGATTTCACTGAGGTTCTCTGGGACTGCAAGATTTCCGCTTCTGCCATCCGTAAACGCGGAAAAAAGGCTCATGCCAACGGTGCAACCGCACTTTCGAGGAGCGCAAGGATAGTGCGGGAGCGGGCTGTGGATTAATCACGGCCATTACGCAAAGCATTAAAGACGCATAGGGGCGTTGGACGAATTGCTTCATAGTCGCTGATAAATGTAATCAAGGGGCGGTTACCCGCCCCTTGCAATGCATTTCTGCCAGTGATTATAATCAAATTTGCGCGAATCCTTGATAGCAGCTCAAGAACTGGATCAGTCGATATCATAGGTGCCAGTTAAAGCAGAATGTTAGGGAATACAATAGAGATGAAAGTGGAAGATCGAAAGAAGAACTATATACTTTCAGAATACAGTATCCCTTTTGCGCATAGCTGCCAGCACACTGTTCAGTATCAACTACAGGATCAAAGATCGAATGCCTTTACAAAACACCTAGCGCCTTCGGTAGGTACAGCGCAATAGACGGAATGTATGTAATAAGCAAAAGCAATGCAATCATAACAATGATCCACGGCCAAATCTTCTTGACCAAGTTGTCAAATGGTATATCACCCACTTGGCATGCCATAAACAAATTCGCACCAAGAGGCGGTGTAATGAATCCGATTGACAGGTTCATAACCACAATAACACCAAAGTGTACTGCATCCACGCCAAGCTTAGACACGATAGGAAGCAGAATGGGCGTTAAAATGATGATTGCTGCATTTGTTTCCATAAATGTACCGACAATCAACAGGAGAATGTTGATTAGCATTAAAACCAGATACTTGTTTGAGGTCAGGCCAAGAATCACGTTCGCAATTTTCTCGGGAATTTGTGCAATCGTCAGAATTCTGCCGAAACCTGTTGATACACCAATGATAATTAAGACAGGAGCACACAGCAGAACCGAACGGAAAATAATATGAGTCAGATCAGACCATTTTATCTCTTTGTAAACAAATATACCAACCAAAACGCCGTAAATGCCTGCGACCGCAGCTGCTTCAGTGGGAGTAAAAACACCACCATAAATGCCGCCCAAGATAATTACAGGAATCATCAAACCCGGAATGGCATTGACAATGATTCGCAAAGCCTCAACGAGCGAATAACGCGTTTCTTCACCCTTATATCCCTTGCGCCTTGAATACACGTACGAATATATGATGAGCCCTACACCGATGAGAAGGCCTGGTATGATACCTGCCATAAACAGGCCATTGATAGATGCACCTGCTGCAACAGCATAGACAACCATACATACACTGGGAGGAATAATTACGCCAACTGTTCCGGCAGTTGCAACCAATGCACTGGAATATCCTTTATCATACCCATGTTCTACCATTGTGGGTATCATGATAAGGCCGATCGCAGCAACAGCTGCAGAGCCTGTTCCTGCGATTGCCGCAAAGAACAAGGAGGTGATGATGGTAACAATACCAAGACCGCCGGTAAAACGACCGGAAAACAGTCTCGCTACATTGATCAGTCTCTTGGAAATACCACCTCTGCCCATTACTTCACCGGCAAATGTAAACAGAGGAACGGCCATCAACGGAAAGGAATTGAGACCCTGCATCATGGACTGTGTGAATGTCTCCGTACTGATTGGACTTGATGTAAATATCGCTGACATTGCGGATAGACCAAGGCTGACACCGATTGGCAATGACAAAAGCAGGAATACAATTAAAGAACAAAACAAAACACCCGATACCATAACCTACTCCCCCATTCCCAATCTCTCTTCGGCTCCAAGCTCAAGCTGCTCTAACTCATCCTTAACCTTGGGAGCAAAACAAATTTTGTTGTTCTTATAATACAGACCATCATAATTGATGAATCGCTCAAGGGATGTGTTCCAGTTACGCACCTTCCAAACGATTACCTGAATATTTCTGATAACCATCATGAAGAATCCAAGAACACCCGCTAAATACAATGCGCAGTAATTCCAGGGAACAGCGGTCATCTTATCTTGATATTTCACCGCATCCATACATAGGGATACAGATGCCTTTAATCCGAAAATTGTAAAGACAAGGAACAGCAAATCACAGATGAGAAGGACAACCTTCTGTGCTTTGTCCGAAAATTTTCCTGTTAAAAAGCCGACTCTTACATGTCTTCCGGTTCTGGTTAGATAACCAAAACTGGCAAATGCCATCCATACAAATAAAACTCTGGCAACTTCTTCGCCCCAGCTGAATCCGCTCTCAAAAACAAATCTCATAATGACTTGCAGCATCACAAGCGTGATCATCATCGCGAAAAATATAACCATTAAAACTGCCTCGAAATTCACATCGAGCCATCGTATTATTTTTTTCATTCTATCCCCTCCATTAATGCTGGCGCTCTTGCTCAAGAGTATTCATCACCATGTTGTAGATCTCGTCACCGCACTGATTGACAATATCAGATTTAATGGCAGAGTTTACAATGTCACTCATTTCCTTTCTTACATCAGCATCGACTTCATTTATCTGAACGCCATGCTCAGCCAATTTATCAAGTGTTTCGCTCTCTGTCTTGTTGGCCAGCTCCCAGTTATAGTCGATTGCTTCCTTTGCGCACTCTAGGATAATTTCTCTATGCTCATCAGATAGAGAAGCCATAAAGTCTTTGTTGGCGTACCACAGGAAATTAGTGAAAACATGTCTCGTGAGTGACCAGTGTGATTGTGCCTCATAGAACTTTTCTGTGTAAAAACTATTTGTTGCACACTCTTGGCCATCAATCAACTTTTGCTGTAAAGAAGTAAACAGCTCATTCCAGCTCACGCTGGTGGTATTCACGCCCAAAGACTCCCATGCCTTGATCTGAATGGGGTTATAGCCTCTGATCTTAAGACCCTTCAAATCCTTCACAGCGTTAACAGCTGCTTTACTATTAGAAAAATTTCTGAAACCAAGCTCCATGTAGCCAATGCCTTCCAGATCCATACGATCCAGGGGCTCCATCATCTTTTTGCCAGCTTCGCTTTCAAACACACGCTTTGCGTGGTCGGCATCGTCAAACATGAAGAAGCTCTCCCACACGGAAAATTCCGGAAGTGCTCGGGTAAAGTTACTGGTTGTAGAACCACTCATCTGGATGTCGCCACGTCGACATTGCTCAAATGTATCCTGTACAGAACCCATCTGGCCGCCATGAAAGATAATAACATCAATTTCACCGTTGGAGCGTTCCTCAACCAGCTCTTCAAATTTGAGAAATGCCTTATGAAGTGGGGTATTGACATTATTATCATGAGCAATCTTCACGCAAACAGTATTGTCAGAACACTTCCTGCACCCGCTAAACAGCGACATTGCGAGCAATACCACAAGAAATAGTGATACCACCCTCTTAACTAACCTTTTCATTTTATAGCCTCCTTAAAAATTAAAAAGATTCCAGATCATTGACTTTCTCTGGAAAATATTTTAAATTACAAATTTTAATACGCTACAAAACCCTGTGTTAAATTGCTAACTTATTTGTTGAATTATAACATGCGCAGTTTGTGTTGATTTGCTTATCACTGCAAACGCTAAAAAGGTCAAATCTGTCTAGTTTTAAGAACTTATACAAGCAGA